>Ga0134124_10000119_pt1 | contig 73182 bp, 62 predicted proteins | sample KB304_FD_96880 | JGI IMG/M metagenome (GOLD analysis project Ga0134124, IMG submission 96880) | Terrestrial soil microbial communities without Nitrogen fertilizer from Kellogg Biological Station, Michigan, USA - KB3-0-4 | ecosystem: Environmental > Terrestrial > Soil > Unclassified ...
AGGATCAAACTCTCCAGTTTGATGCCTACTCCCATCAAGCAGGGCTAACCCGCTCGACAGGACTGTTTCGGAACTACAGTCGCTGACTCTTACTCTTCCTCTGTCTAGTTTTCAAAGAACCGAACCGACGACGATAGGTCGGTCGCGCTTCGTAGCGCCACCCGGACCGCGCCCCCCTCGTTCCATCCAGGGGAGGCGAATCATAGGTCAGCTTGGATTGGGTGTCAACCCCCTTTTTCTTCGCGCCCCGCCGCTCTCTCCGCCGCATGCGCCAAAGGGGTACAGCCGATCGCTTTCAAAGCCCGCCACACCCGCCGCCCACGAACGGAAGAGTACACGCTCTCCGGCCGGCTGTCTACCCCCCTTTTTCTACGGTGAATTCGGCGGTGAAAAGTAGCCGTCGGCCCTCTGGCGGCGTGCAGGGCCAGGAAGTTGCTGCCGCGGCCGGAGAGGAGCATGCCGACGCGGGCCGTCATGCGGACGACTCGTCCGGCTCATCCGGCTCGCTCGCGGCGGCGCGGTGGTCGAGGTCGTAGATGACGCCGTCGCCCCCCTGCTGCACGGTGCCGATGACGAAGGAGCGCTGGCCGACGCTGCGCAGCAGGCCGAGGACGTCGGCGAGGCCCGCCGGGGCGACGGAGAGGATGAGCCCGATCCCCATGTTGAAGACGCGGAGCATCTCTTCGCCGTCGACGTCGCCGTGCTCCTCCAGATAGAGGAAGAGCTCGGGGATCGGCCAGCTCCCGACGCGGATGAACGCGTGGGTGTCGGCCGGCAGGATGCGCGGCAGGTTGTCGGTGATGCCGCCGCCGGTGATGTGGGCCATGCCGTGCAGGGCCGGCAGCCCGAGGAGGGGGCGCACGGCCTTCAAATAGGACAGGTGGGTGTCGAGGAGGGCCTCGCCGACGGTGCGTTTCTTCTTCAGCCAGGGCGCACGGTCGTTGATCTCCAGGTCGGCCTGCTCGAACAGGATGCGGCGCGCCAGGGAGTAGCCGTTGGTGTGCAGACCGGACGAAGGGAGCCCCACCAGCACGTCGCCCACCGCCACCCTGGAGCCGTCGAGGAGCTTCGGCCGGTCGACCAGGCCGACGATGAAGCCGACGAGCTCGTAGTCGCCCGGCTGGTAGAAGCCGGGCATCTCGGCGGTCTCGCCGCCGAGGAGGGCGCAGCCGTTCTCACGGCAGCCCTCGGCCACCCCTCCGACCAGCTCGACCATCTTCCTGGGGTCGAGGACGCCGGCGCCGACGTAGTCCATGAAGAAGAGCGGCTCGGCCCCCTGCACCAGGATGTCGTTGACGCAGTGGTTGACCAGGTCGCGGCCGACGCTTGAATAGTCCCCCATCATCTTCGCCACCACCAGCTTGGTCCCGACGCCGTCGGCCGAGGCGACCAGCACCGGCTCGGTCATGCCGGCGAGGTCGGGGCGGAACAGGCCGCCGAAGCTGCCGATCTCGCTCAGGACACCGGGGGTGAAGGTGGACTTCGCCAGCTTCTTGACGCGGGCGAGCCCTTTCTCCTGGGCGTCGATGTCGACGCCGGACTGGGCATAGGCGGAGGGTTTGGGGAGTTGGGTCATCGCGGCGGAATGATAACCCGGACCGCGAGCAAATGTCGGGCGACGTCAGGAGACGTCGGACTTCACAGCGGAACGATGTGCGCTCGGGCCAGAACTACTGAAAATAAACACTTTTCAGCACCGGAAGGCCTTCGCCGAGAGGTGGCACAGAACCTGCCTAGGGGATCTATCGGCAACACTAACTCGCTCGCGATCGCGAGCACAGACAGGAGGAACACAATGGGAAACTTCAACATCACCGCGACCTATGGCGCCGACGGCAACTGGTCCTTCTCTCCGACGCAACAGCCGAACGGTCTCCGGATCGACGTGTACGGGAACCAGACCGTGCAGGTCACCCTTGCCTCCGCTCCGGGCGCCCCCAGCGTGTCATTGCCGACGAGTACGTCGGACTACCTCAGCTTCCCGAAGGGAACGCCAAGCTGGTATGACAGCACGACCCTCACCCCAATCAACAGCAACAGCTTCAGCTTCAACGACCCGGACCCCTCGAGCAGCTACAATGTTCAATACGAAATCCTTTTTGGCTTTGTCACGTCTACCAATTCCACTCCGCAATGGACCCCGGATCCGATCATCATCAACAGGGATCCGAATGGCGACCCGCTTCCGGGCGACGCTATGGGCGCGTGACCCGTTCGGCGGCCGGGACCAGCTCCTGGAAGTCGGACGAGGACCGGAGGGGGGCGAACCAGGGAAACTCGAACCACCGCGGCTCGACGCCCCCCTCCAGAGCCTTCCGGGCACTGACGAGAGCCGAAGCCTGATCCCCGACCAGTGTGTAGACGAGAGAAATGTCGACTGCCACCTGGGGATCATCCGGCGCAACACGCAGGATCTCTTGCGTGAGCTCCACGGCTTCACGGCGCCTGCCCAGGTGAGCCAAGGCTTGAGCGCGAGTCGACAGGAATGGAACCTGGCTGGCGGCCGGGTCATGCTGCGCCCAATCCACGATCTCTGTGTACAGTGCCTCGGCCTCTTTCGTCTTGCCGCGGAGGAGGTAGACATCCGCAAGGTTGAGGGCGACCAGGGGATGGCGTGGACGCAGCTCGAGCGCCTGACGGAATTTCTCTTCCGCCTCCTGGTAGCGGTGCAACAGGAGGTAGGCGAGACCGAAATTGACCAGCTCGTCCGCCTCGGGAGCACGCCGCACGAGATCGGCGTAAATCTCGACCGCTCGCGCCGGATTGCCCGTCAGGAGCTCCAGCTCACCCAGCATCGACTTGCCGATGACATAGTCCGGGAAACGGGCCAACAGCTCCTCCAGGTAGCGGCGGGCCTCGGCGCTCTGCCCGTTCCGGCGGGCGATCCTCGCTCCCCAGAAAAGATGCCGCCAGGACGGATTGTGGCGCACGACCTCCCGGATCACCTGCAGAGCCTCCCCTCCCTTTCCCTGCTGATCGAGAAGCCGGGCACGCAGGCCTCTCACGCTCGCACTCCCCGGCTGGAGACGCTCCAGCTCTCTGAGAACCTCGCCGGCGCGATCGAGCTGCTGCGCCTTGAGAAAGATTTCGAAAAGGGTCCGGAGAGGACGCGGATCGCCGGGCGCCAACTCGCGCGCCTGGCGGAGGAGGTCGGCCGCTCTCTCGAGGTCGGCGGGATCCCGCTGGAACTGGAAACGGTGCTGATAAGAGTTCGCTTCGAAGATGAAGGCGTCCAGGAACCGCGGCGAGCTCCGGCGGATCGTGGCCAGACGCTCCATGGCACTTGCCGGCAGGACATCCTGGCTCTCGTCGAAGCTCCGCAGGAGGCGCACGTAGTCTGCGTAGTCGTCCGGACGCACCTCGAGCTTCAGCGCATCACGGCGCACGCGATAGTCTCGATAGCTCTCTCGCAGGTGCGCTTCGACGGCTTCCTCCACGAGGAAAGGGTGATCGAGCGGGACCTCGATGGTCGCGGCCCAGAGCGCAGCGCCATCCTTGCCGGCGAACCGGGTCAGAAAGATCCGGCAGGTGTCCGCCTCGCACTCCATCTGCGATCCGAGCACCTCGCTCGCCGCCGTGGCTCTGGCGACCTGCACCGGCGAGCCGGGGACGGGCTCGACCTCTTCGCGAGCCAGCGGGGAGATCCCTTCCAACCGGCCGAGCCCTCTGATCAGCGCCACCCGCAGACTGGCCGCGATCACCTCGGCACCCGGGCCCTTGCCTGAGACGATCCGCGGCCTGGTCACCGCCACATAGAGCGGTTCCCGCGGCGCCCGGCCGAGGAGCAGAGCCGCGGCTCCGGCAGCGGCGAGGAGAAGGACGGCGGCGAGCAGGAGCCTCCGGGACCGCAGCGCGAGCCCCCAGCGCCGCGGTGATCCTTCAGGCGTGAAGACCCCCGGCGGAAGATCGAACAAGGTATCCTGAGGAGGAGGAGGAGTGTCCGGACCGGCTCCCGATGCTCCGGCCACGGCTTCCAGCTTTGCCACCGCTTCCCGGGCGCTCTGCGGTCGCAGGGCCGGGTCTTTTTCCAAGAGGCGATCCACGAGCGTCGACAGGCCCTCCGGCACCCCCGGCCGCAGCTCCCGCACCGGCATCTGCCGGGCCGTGCAGACCCGGACCAGCGTGTCGGTTGCCGCGTCTGCCCGAAACGGCGACCGCCCGGTAAGCATCTCGTAGAGGAGCACCCCGAGAGAGAAAAGGTCGGACTGCGGACCGAGCGGCTGGCCCCGCGCCTGCTCGGGCGACATGGCGCGGAAGGTCCCGACGACACCGCCGGTGCGCGTGAGCGAGGCCTCGGATTCATCCGTCACTCGCTTGGCCAGGCCGAAATCCAGGATCTTGGCGTGGCCTTCCGGGGTGATCAGCACGTTTTCGGCTTTGAGATCGCGGTGGAGGATGCCGCGGCGGTGAGCGGCTGCCAGCCCTTCTGCGACCTGGTGTGCCAGACGCACGCACTCGGTGATTTCCAGGGGCCCCTGGGCGATCCGTTGCGACAGGAGGTCCCCCTCGACCAGCTCCATCACGAGAGCGTCGCCCTCCGAGAACTCAAGAATGTCGTAGATCTGGACGATCGAGGGGTGGCTGAGACCGGCGGCGGCCCGGGCCTCACGGCGGAAGCGCTCGCGGGCGACACCGTCCCCGGACGACTCCGGGCGGATGAGCTTGACCGCCACCGAACGGTCGAGGCGGGAGTCGTAGGCGCGGTAGACCTCTCCCATGCCGCCGGCACCCAGGCGGGACTCGATCCGGTAAGGACCGATCTCCGTCAAGCTCCGCGGATCGCTCACGGCCGGTTTTTCCTCAGCGCCAGGCCATCCCGAGTTGGGTCATCCGCCGTTGCAGGCCGCGCTTGGAGACTTCGAGCTGCTCGACCATGGCGTCGAGGTCGCCGCCGCACCGCTCGGAGCATTCCGCGATCTCCTCCCCGGTGAGGTCCACCGCCTTACGAATTTTTGCGCTGCGCTCGATTCTATCGTAGAGAGCACCACGGGAAACCCCCAGGGCGACGGCGGCCGGCTGGAGGCGCCAGCGGTGGGCGCGCAGGGTGGTCAGGAGCTCGTCTTCGCTCAGATCTTCCGCCCGCCGGTAGCGGCGGCTCGGGGACACCGCTCCGGGCGGCACGGAGAGGGTCGGCAGGGTGTCTCGCGGACGCGCCGCAGCAGCTTCCCGGAAAGCGGATTCGACTTGCAGCCACATGGCCGGCTCGCCGCCGTCGCGGCCGGCAATGACGAGATGGCGGACGACGTTGCGGAGCTGCCGCACGTTGCCCGGCCAGTCGTAGGCGGCGAGTTGGGCGACCAGCGCGGCAGGGATCCACGGACGGCCGTCCGGCAGGCCGGGGGTGAGCCGGGCGAGCTCACCCAGGGGCTCGAGCTCCCGGCGCAGGGTGAACAGGAGGAGACGCCCGACGTCCTCTCGCCGTTGGCGGAGGGTGGGCAACCTGATCAGGTAGCCGGACAGACGATGCAGAAGAGGCGCCCGGAACTTCTCCTCGGCGACGGCGAGCTCCAGATCGGTGTCGGTGGCCGCGACGAGGCGGACGTCCACCCGCCGCGCCTCGCCGCCGCCGACCGGTTGGATCTCGCCGGTCTCCAGGGCACGCAGCAGGAGAGGTTGGACTTCGGCCGGCGTCTCGCCGATCTCGTCGAGGAAGAGGGTACCGCCGTGGGCGCGGCCGAACAGCCCCTCACGCGCTCGGTCGGCCCCGGTGTAGGCGCCGCGCGCCGCGCCGAACAGCTCGGCGGCAGCCAGCGCCGGAGGCACCGCCGCCATGTTGACGGCGATCCATGGGCGGCCGGATCGGGGACCCGCGTCGTGGAGGGCACGGGCGGCCAGCTCCTTGCCGGTGCCGGTCTCGCCGCGCAGCAGGACCGGCACGGCGAGCTGGGCGACGCGCCGGATCTCCCGCCGCAGCTCGATCAGCGGTGGGCTCTCACCGACGAGCCCGTAGCGCGGCAAGCCGGTCGGGGTGATCGGATCGACCGGCGCCAGGAGGAGGACGATGCGGCCGGCGAGGAGGAGGACGACCCCATTCTCGATCTCCAGGGCAGACACGGTGCGCTCGACGGCCACCGGCTCCCCCTGGACCGCCAGGGAGGTACCGCTGTCACCCCGCACGAGACGCACGGAGCCTGGAGCGGCTCCAGGGAGGAACCGGATGGGTTTCCGGCTGAGATGGAGATCGGCCAGCGGCCGCCGCAGCGGCTGCCCGGGGGGAAAGAAGTCGGGCTCGCGGCGGGAGAGGGACTCCTCCCGGCCGCCGGCCAGCGCGGTCAACAGAGCCCGCTCGCCGATCCGCTCGGGGTCCGGATGATACAGGACCGTCAGGCCGGGCACGAGGAGCGGACCAGCGGGGATGAGGTCCTCGCCGCTCGCGCGAGTGTCGGCCTCGGCGAGCCACGGCTCGGGGGCGTCCCTCTCGATGGGCATGCTGGAAGTTTACGCAAGCGCTGCCCCGGCGCCAACTCAGCCTCCCCCAGGGCCGTGCTAGGATTCACCGGCTTCGAGACCGGCGAAAGGGAGGGCCATGTCGAACGAGCTGCTCTTCGGGTTGTACATCTTCGTCCTGGCGGGATTCCTGGGGCACTACGTCATCTCCAAGGTGCCGCCCCTGCTGCACACACCGCTGATGGCGGGGACCAATGCGATCTCCGGCATTTCGCTGGTCGGCTCGCTGGTCGCCGCGGGCGGCGGGTACGGCACGCTGAGCACCGTCCTCGGCTTCGTCGCGGTCACCTGCGCCACCATCAATACGGTGGGCGGCTTCCTGATCACCGACCGCATGCTGCGCATGTTCAAGAAGAAGCGCCCTTCCGACGCCCGGTGAGCCGCCCATGAATCCAGTCCTGAGCCAGGCCCTCATCCCCGTCTCGTACCTCATCGCCTCGGTCTGCTTCATCATCGCGCTGCAGGCGCTGTCGTCGCCCAAGCACGCGCGGATGGGCAACGCGATCGGCGCTCTCGGCATGCTGGTCGCCGTCGTCGGCACGCTGCTCCACACGGAGATCCTCACCTTCCGGTGGATCGGCATCGGCCTGATCCTCGGCTCGATCATCGGCGGCGCCATGTCGATCTGGATTCCGATGACGAAGATGCCGGAACGGATCGCGCTCTCGCACGCCTTCGGCGGCCTCGCCGCGGCCCTGGTGGGCGTCTCGGAGTACCACCACCTGGGCACCCAGATCCCGCGCTTCATCATGGCCGCTCTGGGCCTCGAGGTGTTCCTCGGCTTCCTCACCTTCACCGGCAGCCTGATGGCGTTCGGCAAGCTGCAGGGATTCATCACCGGCGCGCCGGTGACCTGGAAGGGGCAGAACGCGTCGAACATCACGATGTTCTTCACCGCTCTGGTGATCCTCGTCCTGGTGGTGATGGACCCGAGCCGCGTCGTCCTCTTCTATCTGATGGGCGCTCTCGGACTCGTGGTCGGCGTGCTCGCCGTGCTGCCCATCGGCGGCGCCGACATGCCGGTGGTGATCTCGCTCCTGAACTCCTACGCCGGCCTCGCCGCGGCCGCCACCGGCTTCGCCCTGAACAACTACGTACTGATCATCGCCGGCGCCCTGGACGGCACGTCGGGTCTGCTGCTCTCGCTCAAGATGAGCCAGGCGATGAACCGGTCGTTCGCCAACGTCCTGTTCGGCGCCTTCGGCAGCACCGGCGAGGCGCCGGCCGCCGGTGCCGGCGGCGCGGCAGGGGCGCACTACAACCTGGCCTCGGTGGAGGATGCGGTGGGCGTGCTTGGCGCGGCGCAGACGCTGATCGTGGTCCCCGGCTACGGCATGGCGGTGTCGCAGGCGCAGCACGCGGTACGCGAGCTGACCCAGGCGCTGGAGGCGAAAGGCACCCAGGTCAAGTACGCCGTCCACCCGGTCGCCGGCCGCATGCCGGGCCACATGAACGTCCTCCTCGCCGAAGCCGACGTGCCCTACGATCAGATCTTCGACATCGAAGAGATCAACGACGAGTTCGCGCGCACCGACGCCGTCCTGGTGGTGGGCGCCAACGACGTGGTGAACCCGGCGGCCAAGACCTCTCCCGGCAGCCCGATCTACGGCATGCCGGTGTTCAACGTCGACGAGGCGCGGGCGGTGATCGTGCTCAAGCGAAGCGTCAACACCGGCTTCGCGGGGATCGAGAACGACCTCTTCATCCGCCCCAACACGATGATGGTGCTGGGCGACGCCAAGAAGACCCTCCGCGAGTTCATCACCCAGATCAAGGAGGAGTGACCCCACCCCGCCGTGCGGTTCCTCGCGGCGTCCCCTGCTGTAGCCTCTCTGAATGACGGATCCCCAGCGGCTGACCCGCCCGATCGTGGCGGTCGTGGTGGCGGGCATCGCCGCGGGGGGCGTGGCGTGGCTGGCCGGCCGGCATGGGCTGGCCGGCGGGCTGTGGGCGACGACGACGGCAGTGGCTCTGCTGCCGCTGGTCGTGCAGGTGATGAGCGTGCTCCGCGGCGAGATCGGGGTGGACATCATCGCGCTGCTCGCCATGGGCGGCGCGCTCGCCCTCGGCCAATATCTGGCCGGCGCCGTGGTGGCTCTCATGCTCTCCGGCGGGTCGCTGCTGGAGAGCTTCGCCGCGGCGCGGGCGCGCAAGGAGTTGTCGAGCCTGGTCGAGCGCGTGCCGCGGGTGGTCCATCGCTACGAAGAAGGCCGGCTCACCGAGCCGGGGATCGAGACGGTCCGCGCCGGCGACCGACTGATGGTCAAGCCGGGGGAGATCGTGCCGGTGGACGGCGTGATCACCGACCCGGTGGCGGTGCTCGACGAGTCGGCGCTGACCGGCGAGGCGCTGCCGGTGGAACGGCGCACCGGCGAGCGGGCGCGCAGCGGCTCGGTCAACGCCGGCGGTCCCTTCGACCTGCGGGCGGTGGCGAGCGCCGACGAGAGCACCTACGCCGCGATCATCCGCCTGGTCCGCGAAGCCGAAGCGTCGCGAGCACCCTTCGTCCGTCTCGCCGACCGCTATGCCCTGGTCTTCCTGCCGGTGAGCCTGCTGGTCGCCGGCCTGGGATGGCTCCTCTCCGGCGATCCGGAGCGCGCGCTGGCGGTGATGGTGGTGGCGACCCCCTGCCCGCTGATCCTCGCCGCGCCGGTCGCCTTCGTCTCCGGGATCTCGCGCGCGGCGCACCGCGGCATCATCATCAAGGGGGGCGTGGCCCTGGAGGCGCTGGCCCGCACCCGCACGCTGCTTCTCGACAAGACCGGCACGCTCACCACCGGCATTCCCACGGTGACCCGGATCGAAACGTTCATTGGGGTCGAGGGGATCGTGGGGATCGAGGGCATCGAGCCGGCCGATCTCCTCGGTCTCGCGGCGTCTCTCGACCAGGTGTCGCCGCACGTGCTCGCCGCCGCCATCGTCGCCGAGGCGCAGTGGCGCGGGCTGCCGCTGCGCTTCCCCACGGAAGCCAGCGAAATCCCGGGCACCGGGATCGCCGGACGGGTGGACGGCCGCCGCGTCGCTCTCGGCAAGTGCGACTGGATCGCCGCCGGACAGCCGCTGCCTCCGGCGGCGGTGGCGCTACGCCGGCAGATCGCGGAAGCCGGACTGTCCAATGTCTTCGTCGGCGTGGACGGCGCGATGGCCGGAGCGATCGTGCTCGAAGACCGCATCCGCACGGACTCCGCCGGTACCCTGCGCGCCCTGCGGCGGCTCGGCGTCGAGCGCATCGTGATGGTCTCCGGCGATCACCGCGAGGTGGCAGAGAAGGTGGGCGCCGAGCTCGGGATGGACGCCGTGTGGGCGGAGCAGACGCCGGCGGAGAAGGTGGCCGCCGTGCAGCGCGAGAAGGCGTCGGGGGTCACCGCGATGGTGGGCGACGGCATCAATGACGCGCCGGCCCTCGCCGCCGCCGACGTCGGCGTGGCGATGGGAGCCCGCGGCGCCACCGCCTCCTCGGAAGCGGCGGATGTCGTGCTGATGCAGGACCGGCTCGACCGCCTGGCCGAGGCGCTCGGCATCGCCCAGCGCGCCCGCGGCATCGCCCTGCAGAGCGTGATGGCCGGCATGGGCCTCTCTCTCGCCGCCATGGTGGTGGCCGCCACCGGCCACCTCCCCCCGCTCGCGGGCGCGCTCTTCCAGGAGGCGATCGACGTGGCGGTGATCCTCAACGCGCTCCGCGCGCTGGGGCCGGGCCGAGGCGAGCCCCGTTCTTTATGAATAATTTGCGACGGGGGCCTTCCATTTCCGGCCTGTTTCGTCTGTAATGGTGTCCCAAGGGGAGGACATGCGGAACCTCCCTGCGCTCTGGGCTGATTGCTCCAGACGCGAACGATTAACGAACAATTTTTCAGTACAGCAGGTGAACCATGAACCATGCGGATGGCAACGGCTCCTCGCCCCAGCCGAGCGGCTGGACCTTTCTCACCAATCACGCTCATGTCCTCTTTTGTATTGCCCAGGATCCGGAGGTCCGTCTGCGGGACGTGGCCATCCGGGTCGGCATCACCGAACGGGCGGTCCAGAGAATTGTCACCGATCTCGAGGATGAAGGCTTCCTGGCGGTCTCGAAAGAGGGGCGGCGCAACCGGTATCAGATCCGCTGCGACCGGCCGCTCCGCCACCCCATCGAGCGCCACCGTTCGGTGCAGTCGCTGATCGACCTGGTGCTCGGTCCCCGCCGCGAGGTGGTCCCCACCGGCCCGGTCGCCGTGCCGATGCCGATGGCGGCCCGCGCGGCCGTCGGCTGAAGACCTCCTGATCCGCCGGGGCGGCTCACCGCCCCGGTCCTCCCCCTCCCTCCAAGCGGGCGCTCTTGCTCCCGCGCCGCGCGACCGATATCGTAATCTGCCTCATGCTCTCCGCACGGTGCGCTGTGCTCACGGTGGCTGCTCTGCTCTCGGCCGGATTCGCGGCGGCTTCGCCGCTCCCGGTCCGGCTGCTGGCGCCGGCCGTGGGAGAGCCGCTGCGGGCGGGGTCTTTCGCCGAGCTTGCCTGGGAGCCGCAGGCTCCTTTCGATCGCATCGGCGGCATCGAAGAATGGGAAGCTTTCCTCTCCCTGGACGGCGGCGCGCACTACACAGTGCGGATCACGCCGCATCTCGACCGCGACCTCCGGCGGGTGCTCTGGCAGGTGCCCGCGGCTCCCACCCGGGACGCCCGCCTCCTGTTGCGGTTCGGAGACGAGCGCCGCGAGATCGCCCTCGAGATGCCGCAGGGCTTCGTGATCGCCGGCCCGGCCTGGCTGGAGAGCGGCGGCTCCGCGCTGATCCCAACCCGTTGGGACTTCCGCCGCGGCGAGCCGGCGCTCCCCGGCCAGGCCGGCGTCGTCGCCTGGGTCGAGGGGACCCGCCGCGGCGGCGACACCCGGATGGTGGTCAGCACCCCGCCTCCGTCCGCCCAATCCTGCGAAGTCTTGAAGAAAGGCCTGGCGCGAATCACCTTGCTCGCGGCCACGCGCGGACCCAAGCTGGATCCGGCTGCCGAGACCGTGCCGGCCGGATGGGTGCCTCCTTCCCGCCAACGCTTTGCATCCGTCCTGCTGCCGGGAAACGATCCGGCGGCCCCCATCCCCATCCTCCTCCAGAGCCGGCGGCGGAACGAATAGACCGGGACGCTCTCCGCGTCCAAGGTCCACCGCTGCCCGCCCGGCCTCTCCGGAGCGGCGTGCGTACGTTCAACATTTTTTCGCATTCCGGAGGAACTGTCTCATGTCACGTCTGATGCCATTCCGCAGGCTCGCTGTGCTGTCCGCCCTCCTCGCCGCTCTCCCGGTCTGTCCCGCTCTCGCCCAGTCCGGCGAAGCCGTCGAGCCGGATCAGAAGGTCGCCGAGACGATCCAGGTCACCGCCACCCGCGTCCCTGAAGACGTCGAACAGGTACCGGCGTCCATCACTGTCGTCTCCGGCGAGGAGCTGCGGGAGCACGGCGCCACCGACCTCGCGAGCGCCCTGGCGACCGTCGCCGGCGTCTCCATCGCCCCCGGTGGGGACAACGGCCCGGCCGGTTCCGTTCCCGAATTCTGGGGGCTGCGCGAATTCGACGCGTTCCTGCTGGTCGTCGACGGCGTCCCCGCGGGCGGCGCTTTCAACCCGGCCCTGACCACTCTGGACCTGACGGACGTGGACCGCATCGAGATCCTGCGCGGCGCCGCGCCCGTGATGTACGGCGCCACCTCGTTCGTCGGCGTCATCCATGTCATCCACCGCGAAGCGGGCTCCCCGGGGCGCACCGTCAGCCTCTGGGGCGGCAACTTCAGCAGCGGCGGCGCGGCTGTCTCGATGCCCCTGCCGTCCGTGGGCGCCTACAAGCAGTCACTCACTGTCAACGGCGAGAAGCAGGGATTCAAAGACGAACGCACCGAGGCCGACCGCGGCCACGTGCTCTACCGCGGCGCCCTGACCACCACGGGCGGGCGCTTCCACGTCGACTTCGACGGCACCGGCGAGCGCCAGGATCCGGACAGCCCGCATCCGCGGGCTGGCGCGTCCCTCTCCCCGCTCGTCCCTCTCGACGCCAACCACAACCCCCGCGGCTCGCACATCGACGAAGACCGCTTCCACCTCGCCGCCGGCTATGACCACAACCTCGGCGGCGGCGGCCTCTGGTCGACCACCGTCGCCGTCACCCATACCAAGCGCGACACTCTGCGCGGCTTTCTCACCGACCTCTCGGAAGACGATCCGAACGCCAACGGCTTCGTGCAGACGCTGAAGACCGACGACGTCTACTTCGACACTCACGGCGTCTTCCATCTGAGCCCGGGCCTCCAGATCGTCGCCGGCTTCGACCACCTCTACGGCAAAGGGGAGAACGTGTCGGAGGACTTCGACTACTTCGTTCCCCTCTCCGGCGAAGGAGCTCCGTCCGTCTCTGGGATCGAGCACGGCGGGCATTTCGAGCTGGAGGATGAGCGCAACTTCTCCGGCCTCTACGCGCAGGCGGAGTGGAACCCGATGGCGCGCCTGCGCTTCCAACTCGGGCTGCGCCTCAACCACACCCGCGAGACCGTCGAAGCCAGCGCGCACGAGCTCGACGGCGAGGAGGGAGAAGAAGAGGAAGAAGGGCGGGACTCGAAGACCGTCACCCGCGGCAGCGGTGTCTTCGGCGTGAGCTGGCTCGCCTGGCAGCAGGCCCACGACGCGGTGTGGATCTACGCCGACGTCCGCGACACGTACAAGCCGGCCGCCCTCGACTTCGGCCCGGAGGCCGAGGGGGAAATCCTCGATCCCGAGACCGCCCGCAGCTATGAGGCCGGCCTCAAGGGGCGCCAGCTCGGCGGCCGGTTCGACTGGGAGGTGAGCGTCTTCCAGATGGACTTCAAGAACCTGGTGGTCGCCCAGGAGGTCAACGGCCTCCCGGCCCTGGTCAACGCCGGTACCGAGCGGTTCCAGGGCCTCGAGCTCGAGACTGAATACCGCTGCCGGCACGACTTCCTCTGGCGGCTGACCTACGCCTACCACGACGCCAAGTTCCGCGACTTCGTGCAGGACTTCGACGGCGTCCCGACCCAGCTCAGCGGCAGACGCCTGGAGATGTCGGCGCGCAACCTCGGCGCCACCGAGCTGGCGTGGAATCCGGCGAAGGGGCTCAACGCCTCCGTCCTCTACCAATACGTAGGCGACCGTTTCCTCAACAAGCGCAACACCGCTCTCGCGCCGTCGTACGGCGTCTGGGCGGCCGGCATCGGCTACCGTTTCGCGAATTGGGAGCTCCGCCTCCAGGGGGAGAACCTGGACGACACCCGCCCACCGGTGGCGGAGAGCGAGCTGGGCGAATCGCAGTACTACCGTCTCCCGGCGCGGACCGTCCGGCTGCGCTGGTCGATGCACTTCTGAGACCTTGCTCCCGCGCCGCGCGACCGGCTATCGTAGTCGACCTGATGCCTTTCGCGCGGTGCGCTGTGCTCACAGTGGCTGCCCTGCTCTCGGCCGGAGCCACGGCTCGGGGAGCGGAGGCTCCGGATCCGGTGATCTCCGCGCCGTCCACACCGGCTTCGGTCCACCTGCTGGCTCCGGCCATGGGACAGCCGCTGCGGGCGGGATCGTTCGCCGAGCTCGCCTGGGAGCCCCGGGAGCCTTTCGGCCACCTCGGAGGGGGCGACGAGTGGGAGGCGTTCCTCTCGCTCGACGGTGGCGCCCACTACACCGTGCGGATCACTCCGCATCTCGACCGCGGGCTCCGCAGGGTCCTCTGGCAGGTCCCCGCGGCGCCGACGGCGGACGCCCGGCTCCTGTTGCGCTTCGGAGACGAGCGCCGGGAGGTCGCCTTCGAGCTGCCGCAGCGGTTTGTGATCGCCGGCCCGGCGGCGGCCGGTCCCGCGCTCCTCCCGGCCCGCCGGGACATTCGCCGCGGCGAGCCGGCCCTCTCCGGACAGGAGGGCGTCGTGGTCTGGGCCGAGGGCACCCGCCGCGGCGGCTCTGCCCGGACGGTGACCGGCGGCGAGCCGCCATCCGCCCAGTCCCGCGAAGCCCTGGCAGGGGACACGGACGAAACCGCCCTGCTCGCGGACACGCGCGGTCCCGAGCTCGATCCCGCTGCCGAGACCGTGCCGGCCGGATGGGTGACTCCTTCCCGCCAACGCCTCGCATCCTTCTCCCTGCCGGGACACGGTCCGGCAGCCCCCATCCCCATCCTCCTCCAGAGCCGGCGGCGGAACGAATAGACCGGGACGCTCCCCGCGTCCAGGCCATTGCTGCCCGCCCGGCATCTCCGGAGCGGCGTGCATTCGTTCAACTGTGTGATCTTTCCGCGTTCCGGAGGAACTGTGTCATGTCCCGCTTGATCCTGATTCGCAGGCTCGCTGTGCTGTCCGCGCTCGCCCTCTCCCTACCGATCTACCCCGCTCTCGCCCAATCCGGCGAGGCGGCCGAACCGCCGGAGAAGGTCGAGGAGACCATCCAGGTCACCGCCACCCGCGTCCCCGAGGACGTCGAGCCGGTGCCGGCTTCCATCACCATCGTCTCCGGCGACGACCTGCGCCTGCATGGCGACACCGAGCTGGCGAGCGCTCTCGCGAACGTCGCCGGCCTCGCCATCGTGCCCGGCGGCGACAGCGGTCCGGCCAGCTCCGTTCCCGAATTCTGGGGACTGCGTGAGTTCGACGCCTTCCTGCTGGTGGTCGACGGGGTGCCCTGGGGCGGCGCCTTCAACCCGGCCCTGTCCACCGTCGACCTCACCGACGTCGACCGCATCGAGGTGATGCGCGGCGCGGCGCCGGTGATGTACGGCGCCACCTCGTTCGTCGGCGTGATCCACGTCATCCACCGCCAGGCGGGCAGCCCGGGAACCACGGTGAGCGTCTGGGGCGGCAATTACAGCAGCGGCGGCGCCGCGGTCTCCACCCCCCTGCCGTCGATCGGGGCGTACCAGCAGTCGCTCTCCGTCAACGGTGCCAAGCAGGGCTTCAAGGACGACCGCGCCCAGTATGAGCACGGCAACGTCCTCTATCGCGGCGCGCTGAAGACGGACGGCGGCAGCTTCCACGTCGACTTCAACGCCCACGGTGTCCGCCAGGATCCGGAGAGCCCGCGCGGGATCGAGCCGTCGACGCCGCTCGACGCGAACTACAACCCGGGCGGCTCGAAGATCGACGAGGACCGCTACCACCTGAGCTTCGGCTACGACAAGAACCTCGGCTTCGGCGGCGCCGGCGCCGTCTGGTCGACCACCGTCGCCCTGACCCACGCCAAGCGCGACAGCCTGCGCGGCTTCCTCAATCCGGAGATCAGCGACGAGGACCCCAACGCCACCGGCTTCGAGCAGACGCTGAAGACGGACGACGTCTACTTCGACACCCACGGCGTCTTCCATCTAAGCCCGAGCTTCCAGCTCATCGCCGGCTTCGACCATCTCTACGGCAAGGCGAAGAACGTGTCGGAGGACTTCGACTACTTCGTGCCCCTCTCCGGCCACGGCGCCCCGTCGGGCTCCTCGATCGAGCACGCCGGGCATTTCGAGCTGGAGGACGAGCGCAACTTCTCCGGCCTCTACACCCAGGCCGAGTGGAACCCGGTGGCGCGCCTGCGGTTCCAGCTTGGGCTGCGCCTCAACCACACGCACGAGAGCCTCGAAGCCGGAGGCGGTGAGATCGGCAGCGACGAGCAGGAGGAAGGGAGCGCTTCGAGGACCGTCACCCGCGGCAGCGGCGTGGTCGGCGTGAGCTGGCTCGCCTGGCAGGAAGCCCACGACGCGGTGTGGATCTACGCCGACGCCCGCAACACCTTCAAGCCCGCGGCGCTCGACTTCGGTCCGGACGCCGAGGGGGAGATCCTCAACCCGGAGACCGCGCGCAGCTACGAGGCCGGCCTCAAGGGGCGGACCGGCCGATTCGACTGGGAGGTCAGCGTCTTCCAGATGGATTTCAAGAACCTGGTGGTGGCGCAGGAGGTCGACGGCCTGCCGGCCCTGGTGAACGCCGGAGCCGAGCGCTTCAAGGGCTTCGAGATCGAAGCCGAGTACCACTTCCTCCCGGCCCTGATCGGCCGCGCCACCTGGTCCTACCACGACGCCAAGTACCAGGACTTCGCCCAGATCGGCGACGACGGCGAGCCGGAGCAGCTCCGCGGCAACCGCCTGGAAGCCTCACCGCACGACCTCGGCTCGGCCGAGCTGTCCTGGGCGCCGGCGACCGGCTTCAACGCCTCGGTGCTCTATCAATATGTCGGCAACCGCTTCCTCGATCCGGAGAACACGATCCTGGCCGACTCCTACGGCACCTGGGCCGCCGGCATCGGCTACCGCCTGCCGAAGTGGGAGATCCGGCTCCAGGTCGAGAACCTCAACGACACCCGGCCGCCGGTCGACGCCAGCGAGCTGGGACCCGGCCAGTACTACGTGCTGCCCGCCCGCACTGCGCGGCTGCGGCTGACGACGCACTTCTAGGAAGGTGTTGCGCCCCCGGGGGAGATAACCCAAAGTAGGGGAGGGGCTTGCCCCCTCCCGGGTGGGCGGCGGAGGAGCCGAGTCACGAAGACCGAGCCTTCCCGCCGCCCGCCCCCTCCCCGTCCCTCCCCCGCGCGTGCCACCGCCCCCCGCCCCGAGCGGGAGAGGGCGCCACCGCCCAAAACAACAACTCTCTTTCTTCTCTGCTGTTTTTGGGGCAGGGAGGTGGCGCCCCTCTCTCGTTCGGGGTGGGTGGGCGGGGGACGCACGGGAGAGGGGTTGGGGGAGAGGGCCCGGGTGGCGGAAAGGCTCTGTTCACTCCTCCGGCTCCTCCGCCCGCCCACCCGGGAGGGGGCAAGCCCCTCCCCTACTTTGGGTTATCGCCTATCCGGCCCCGCCCGTCTACTCCTCATCGACGTCGAACGGCGGCACATGCACAGCCGGTACCGGCACCTCCCCCGCCTCCACCGCCGCCGCCGGCGGCGGCATCGGCATGCCGAGCTTGTCCTTGAGCGCCGCGTACTTGCCGTCCAACACCTCCCAGACGGCGGCGATCTGCTCCAGGCGCTGGTCGAGGTCGACCGTCCAGTGCTCGTTCTTCACCGGATCCAGCTTGAGGCCGTTGATGCGGTAGGAGAGGGCGTCGAAACGCATCAGGGCGGCGCCGACGTGGATCTTGGCGGCGAGGATCTCGGCCCCTTCCTCCAGATGATGGAAGAGGTCGTGCAGCACGGCGCCGGTCAGCGAGATCTTGGCCTCGCGGGTGGCGAGGCGGACGCTGCCGGTCTCGGGCTCGACCATCACCTCGGGCTCTTCGAGCAGGGCACGGAGGAAGCGGCAGCCGAGCACCGACTGCCCCGGCTCCTTGGGGATGACGACGTCGCTCGCCTCGTCCACCTCGGGCGCCTCGTCGAGCCACGGCGCCTTGAAGTCCGCCTCGACGCCGGTCTGGCGGAGCAGGGTCAGGATGACGCCCAGGTAGGTCTTCGAGGTGCTCGCGACGTAGAGGATGGTGTCGTTGATGCAGCACTCGATGATCGTGGTGCGCGGCGGCTGGTGAGCGCACAGCTCCTGCTCGGCGAGCTCGCGCAGCTTCTTGCGCGTCTTGGAGCCGACGAAGGGAGCGCCGGTGGCCTCCATCTCGGTCTTGATCAGCTCCTTGATGCGCTCCTTGAGAGCGGTGCCGTCGGGGCGGATGCGATCGATCCGCACGCGGAAGACCCAGCGCCGGGAGCCCACCTCCCAGGGCGCGTCGATTTCGAACGGAATGAACCCCATGCGCTCGCGCACGTCGGAGCCCGGGTCGATCGCCCAGAAGAGGGCACGATCGAAGTCCGGACCTTCGGCCGGCACCGCGACCGTGAACCGGGTGACGCTGACTGTTCCACTGAGAAGACCCATCGGCTGCTCCCTCCACGCCGGAACCGCTGCGGGTCCGGCGAAGGCGGGATCTTACTAGAGGAGGAAGCAGCGCAGGGGAGACTTCGCCGAATCGGCGGCCACGGAGGTCTCCGAAGGGACGACCGGAATGACCGGGATGGTTGGATCGATGGCCGCCGCCTTCACCGGCTCCCCCTGCGCGGGGACTGTCACCGTGGCGGGCCGAGGAAGGCCGGGCGCGGTGAGCTCTCCCACCCCCTCCGTCACCGTTTCCGTTTCGATCTCCATCCCTTCCATCCCCTCCGCCGCCTCCGCGTCATCGATGGCCGCGGCGGTGTCCGCGGCCGCTTCGACCGCGGTGGCGATCTCGTCTTCCGGCCCTGACGACTCGAGGAGCACCGCCGGAGCCATGCTCGGGGCGGCTGCCAGGGCTTCGTCCAGCGCGCCGGCGCGGATGTCGTCGTCGGCCACATCGCTGGGCAGGTCGGTCTCCACTTGCGTGTACGTCCACGTGGTGCCTGAGCGGAGGTCGGCCGTGAAGACGAAGCCCACGCTCGGATCGGTGCGCAGGTCGTCGGCCACCTGATCGGCGTCGTTCCACTCCGCGTTATCCTCGGGATTCGCATCGCGCACCGCGTTGTACTCGCCCTGGATCGCGTCGGCCACCACTTCGGCGTTGAGCATCTCGTCGAGCGTCGGCGGGGCCTGGGCGATGGCGTTCGCCTGGCTCAGCAGCAGCCCCAGGTCGCGCGCCGTCGCGGCATCGCCCGCCAGCCGCGCCTTCTCGATCAGGACCGCGAGCCGGGCGGCGAAAGCGGCCTGCATCGCCTGCAACGCCTGGAAGCGCCGCAGCTCGTCCGCGCTCAGCGTCTGTCCGGCCTGGAAGCGGAGCCACTCCGCGCCATAGCGGTTGCGCAACCGTCCGTAGGCGGCATCGAGCGAGCGGATCTCGCGATCCACCACCGGATCGGCGAGGCCGGTGCGGGGCCACACCACCGCCACCTCCGCCAACGTCCGGCTGCCGGTGCCCAGCATGTCGAAGAACCGCAGATCCCGCTGGTTGAGGCGCGCCTGGATCTCCGCGAGCGACTTCCCCATCCGCTCGAGAGCGGAACGCAGCGGCGCCGCCTGCGGTGCGCTGATCCCCGGCGCCTGCAACGCCCGGATCGCGCCGCGGCAGGCATCCTCCGCGATCTGCACCAACTTATGGGCATCCGCCCGGCGGGCCGGCGCATCGGCACAGGCTCCCGGCGCTGCCTGGGCAGCCATCACGGCGAGCAGGACGGCGGTGAACCACAAAAGGCGGGGCATCCCCGGACGCGGCATCGGACAAATCCTCCGTTGCTTCATTATACGGAGGAGGGGTGCGCGGTGTTGTGGCGCGGAGGCCTGAGGCCTCCGAAAAGCGCCCTCACCCCCGGCCCCTCTCCCATCTCCCGCCCGCCCTTCCCCGGGAGAGGGGAGCAAAACGAAAAAACAACAGAAAAACGCTTGCCTCCGCTTGTCTCCCCTCTCCCGGCGGGGGCCTGGGTGGGAGACGGGAGAGGGGCCGGGGGTGAGGGCGCTTTTCGGCGCGGCGGCGACGTTGATGTTACCGCTTCGGCGCCACCGTCCCCTTCTCCACCAGTGACCGGATGACACCCCCTTCCTCCTCCACCATCTCGACCAGGCGGTTGCCGGCCCGCTCGCACCAGACGGGCATGTCTTCCAGGATGCCGGGATCGTCGCCGACGATCTCCAGGAGATCTCCGGTCTGCAGCTTCCGCATCTCCCGCGCGGCGAGCAGGATGGGCAGCGGGCAGAAGGTGCCGGTGACGTCGAGGTGGTGCGGTGGGTGTCGCGACAACACTGTCCTCCTCCCCCGTTGGGGGATATTCACCGCTAGAATATGGCCGAATGCATAGCCGGCTGTATATCTCTCTCGCCACTCTCGTCATTCTCCTGCTGCTCGGCCTGCCGGTTCCCGCCGCCGCCTGGACTCCGGGGATGCAGACGACGATCGGCCGTGAGGCCGCCCGCCTCGCGCCGCCGGACCTCGCGCGCCAGATCGAGAAGCATCGCCGCGCCTATGAGGCCGGGGTGATCGACCCCTTCTCCGACGCGGACCCCGGCCGCCACATGAAGAATGACGACGGCTCGGGCGACCTCGACCGGGTGATCCTCTCCGAGGCGAAGGCCACGGTGGACGCGATCCGCAACCATGAGCTGTTCGAGGTCATCATCCGCCGCCTCGGCCGCGTCTCCCACTTCGTGGCCGACGCGGACAATCCGCTCGCCTCGTCGGCCGCCGATCCGGCCGAGGGGCGCTACTTCATCGACTATCTGCGCTACGCCGAAAGCGCCGAGCGCCGCTTCCCCCTGGTCTTCTACGGCACGTTCCCCGGTCTCGAATCCCGCCGGGACGTGGCGCCGCTGATCGCCGAAGCGCTCCGCCGCGGCCGGGCGCTCTATCCGACCGTCGGCCGGGAGTACCGCCGGATCGGCTACGCTTCCGGGGTCGGCCGCTTCGACGACCGGTCGAGCGCCTTCGGAGTCGCCTCGGTGGCGTTCAGTCATGCGGTGACCGACGTCACCCTGGTGCTGCGCTGGATATGGATCACCGCCGGTGGCGCGGACGACCGCAGCGGGCTGGTGAACGCGGGAACCCGGCTGCTGGTCCTGCCGCGGGCGCCGCGCGGCGAGACAGCGCGATAGCACCTTCTTTTTTGTATCCCCATGGAAAGGACACCATGCAGCCGGCACGCCGTGCGTTGATTTCCGTGTTCGACAAGACAGGCCTCACCGAGCTGGCCCGCGGGCTCGCCCGGCTCGGGGTGGAGATGATCTCGACCGGCGGCACGCTCGCCGCGCTCCGCGCCGAAGGGCTGCCGGTGACCGCGGTCGCCGAGATCACCGGCTTCCCCGAGATCCTCGGCGGCCGGGTGAAGACGCTCCATCCGAGCATCCACGGCGGCATCCTGGCCAAACGGTCCGACGCGGAGCACGCCGATCAGCTCGCCGAGCACAAGATCGATCCGATCGACCTGGTGATCGTCAATCTCTACCCCTTCCAGAAGACCGTGGCCTCCGGCGCCTCGTTCGACGACACGGTGGAGATGATCGACGTCGGAGGCCCGACGATGGTGCGCGCCGCGGCGAAGAACTTCGCCGACGTGGCGGTGGTGGTCGATCCCGCCGACTACACCGAGGTGCTGGCGGCCCTGGCTTCGGAGGAGGACGGCCAGGGCGTGGTGCCCGAGGCGCTCCGGCGCCGGCTGGCGGTGAAGGCGTTTCAGCACACCCAGGCGTACGACGCCGCGATCGCCGCCTGGCTGGGCGGAACGGAACCGGCGGAGACGGCGGAAGCGTTCCCGGCGCATCTCCAGGTGGAGCTGACGCGGACGATGGAGCTGCGCTACGGCGAGAATCCGCATCAGGGAGGAGCCGTCTACGCCCGCAACACCGGTCCCGGCGTGCTCGGCGGCTTCCGCCAGCTCCAGGGGAAGGAGCTGTCCTGGAACAATCTGCTGGACGCCGACGCGGCGCGCAAGATGGCCGCGCTGTTCACCGAGCCGGCGGTGGTGATCGTGAAGCACAACAATCCGTGCGGCGTCGGGAGAGGCGCCGATCTGGTCGAAGCCTACCGCCGCGCCCTCGCCACCGATCCGGTCTCGGCCTTCGGCTCGATCATCGCCCTGAACCGTCCGGCCGACGGAGCCCTCGCCGAAGCGCTGGCGGATCTCTTCGTCGAGGTCCTCCTCGCACCCGGGGTCGACGCCGCAGCCCGCGACCGCTTCGCGGCGAAGAAGAATCTCCGCCTCCTCGAATGTCCTCTCTACCAGCCGACAGCGAAGGACCCCGAGCTGCGCCCCATCGACGGCGGCTTCCTCGCCCAGCCGCCGGACGCCCTGCCCGACGACTCAGCCGCCTGGACCTGTCCCACCCGCCGCCAGCCGACTCCCGACGAGCGCCACGCGCTCGATCTCGCCTGGCAGGTCTGCCGCTACGTGAAGTCGAACGCCATCGTCGTCGCCAACGCCGACCAGACGGTGGGCATCGGAGCCGGCCAGATGAGCCGCGTCGACTCCTGCCGTCTCGCCACCGAAAAAGCCCGCGAGCACGGCCTCTCCCTCGCCAACACCGCCGCCGCCTCCGACGCCTTCTTCCCCTTCCGCGACGGCCTCGACGCGCTCGCGAAAGCGGGCATCACGGCGATCGTCCAGCCCGGCGGGAGCAAGAGAGACGACGAGGTGATAGCCGCGGCGGATGAGCAGGGGGTGGCGATGCTGTTCACGGGGGTGCGGCACTTCCGGCATTAGGCGGGAGACCGAGGCGACTTCTGGACAAACGAGCTGAGTTTTCCGGCCTGGTTGGCCTGTCATCCTGAGTGCGAGCCCGCGAGCGGGAAGGATCTGGGCAGGCGGACCTTTCCATCCCCCAGATCCTTTGGGTCGCCGAGGCTCCCCGCAGGATGACTTCGGGGAGCCGTGGTTGGGGCTCACCTTCCGTTTTTTGCATCTTTGTTGCACCAGTTCGCGTCTTCCATCACCAAAAGCATCGTCCAATCGCCTTCCACCGGTGCGGGAAGGGCTTCCGGCGCCTCGAACGGATGAATTCCCGTGTGCGAACCCGGTCTAGTTGCGGCAAAACCCGAAACGACAGATAGACAGCCGCGAACTTTCGCGGCCTCCTCTGCCAGATTGACAGCACCTGTGGGCTCGTCACCCTGCGCCGCCGGCTTTTCGGCGACGTTCCCCGCCGATTTCGCGGTGTCCGCCGAGAGATTCGCATCGCTGTCGCGCTCTACGCTCGCCGCGCGCCCTGGTTTCGCCGCAAACTGCGCGGGTTTCGCGGCGGGATTCTGTTCACCCGACGGTGAATTCGCCTCAGGTGGGCCTGATGGCCTCCCTTCCCCAGGATTAAAATCCTGGGCTGGCTGCCCTTGTCCCTACGGGACGGCTCGGCCGTGATCGAGGAGTCGAGAACGACTCGCGGCTCTGGTTGCCAGCGGCATCATCATTCTCCAACTCGACAGTCATCTGCTCGAAGATCTCGGCAGACGCGGGGGTTTCCTTGCCCTGATCCTGATACGCCAGGACCATCTCCTGCAGGGCATCCCGGAGCATCGATCGGCACTCTTCGAGGCCATGACTCTCGGTGATCACCTCCGGCCATTCGATGAGTTGCCCCATGTAGCCGGAGTCGATCTTCGTGTACTTCGCCGTGTAGCTCTTCACCATGCCCCCGGAGGATATACGATGAAGCCGTGTGGCCCGTTTTTACCGATCCCAAGACCGATGCTGTCGCGCTGGCGGATGCAGGCGCAGAACCGCGGCTCGCTGGCGCAGGCGCAGGTGCAGCATGTGTTTCTCGAACTGCCGAAGTACAAGAAGGGAGCCGCGGCCGAGACCACGGTCGAACGGTGGGCGCATTTCTTCCGGGTGGCGACAAGCCTCTCGATGATCCCTCCAGAGCTGTCGGAGGAGCCGTTCCGCACGGCACTGGAGCAGGCGCGCACCGCAGGCTTCACGTTCGCGGAGTGGGATGCCTACGACCGGGCGAAGGTCGGATGGTAAGCTGTCTCCTGCAACGCGGAGGAGCGCCATGAAAGTTGTCACGTATGAAGCGACGGTCGAGAACGGCCAGATCAAGCTGTCTGAGCCGGCTCACCTTCCGGAGCACGCGCGTGTGTATGTCGTTGTGGCGGGTGTCGAGGAAGCACCCAAGTTTTTCGTGGGAAGCCCCCGCCTCGCACGGCCCGAACAGGCACGGGACTTCATCAAGGAGGTCGTCTAGGACGGCACGATGCCCGCCTACAACGAGAGCCTCTTCTCTCCCCCCGCTTGCCAACGCGGTCCGCGCAGATCTTCTCTTCGAGTTTTCCGGCCCTGGCTGGGGCCCGTCGCCCTGTCAATGCGCTGGCCTACTGGTTGACTATGCTCGCGAGTTTGGTGGCTTCGTTGACGAACTGAGTCACAGCGCAACGTGCGCTGTCCCTGGGGCCGCGAGCGCAGCCCCAGCGTTCGTGAGCGCGGTCCCTCACCTCGTGAGCTTGATGGCTCCGTTCGCGAGCTGAGTCACAGCGCAACGTGGGCTGTCCCTGGGTTCGCGAGCGCAGCCCCAGCGTGCGTGAGCGCGGTCCCTCACCTCGTGAGCTTGATGGCTCCGTTCGCGAGCTGAGTCACAGCGCAACGTGGGCTGTCCCAGGGTTCACGGGCGCAGCCCCAGCGTTCGCGAACGCAATGACCAAACTCGCGAGTTTGGTCGCTGCGCACGCGAATCCTGCGGAGAGAACGACTTGGACCCTGCTGTCCGTAGGGGCGGTCCACAGGATGCCGTCAGGCACCCTGTGTGGCCGCCCTGGGTGAGGGAAGGGTCGCCGTGCACCAGCGGTCCAGAGACCACAGAGATCAGAGGGTTCAGAGATCAGAGGAGAATGAGAGCAACACGACTCTGAAGCCCAGGTGTTCACGCCGGTCCGAAGACCTGGTAAGGCTGCGAATGGTACAGCGCACGCTCGGTGCATCGTTGAAGAAGGCGCCTCCCCGCACCACGCGGGGGCCGGAGGCTGCTTGAGCCTCCCCTTCTCCACTCTGAAGATTCAACTTCCGTGTCCACTCCCAGACGTTCCCGCTCATCTCTTCGCAGCCGTAGGGACTGGCACCGCCGGGGAAGCAACCCACCGTGTTCGGCTCCCCAATGCCGGAATCGTCATAGTTGGCGTACTCCGAAACCGGCCTGTCGCCCCAGGGGTACTCTCTGCCATCAGTCCCCCGGGCCGCCTTCTCCCACTCTGCTTCCGAAGGCAGTGCCGCCTTCAACTCGGAGAAGGCACCCCCGACCTCACGCAGCTTCTCTGTCAACCATTCGCAATAGGCCACGGCGTCGTGCCAGGAGACGGCGATGACCGGCTCGTTCGGCGCTCCCTGCGGCGCTACCGGAGGGACCTTATGTCCACCGTGCTCCACGAACACCCGGAACTGCTCTGCTGTCACTGGAAATCGGCTGATGAAGAAAGCCGGCAACGTCAACTCGTGCCGCTCTTCCCCCTCTCCCATCAAAAACGGCCCAGCAGGAACCTCCACGAATCCGAGCAGGGGCTCTTTGGGAAGAAACCACCGGTCCGGATCGAACCGAGGATCGCCGAGCTTCGCCAGGGTCTTGCCCGCCAAGGCTCGTTCACGAGCCGGGAAGAGAAGCGTGCGCAGGAGGTGGACGTGCCAGCGGCGGAGCAGCTCGAGCTGCTGGTTGTTGGCCTCGCTGAGCCGCCGTGAGAAGTCCACGGTCTCCGCGACCGCCTGGCCGGCGAGGTGTGCCCCCCAGGCGTCGGCAGGACCAGCCTCGGGGGCGGCCGGCTCGCGGAAGCAGAGCTCCCGGGCGAGCTGCCAGACGGCGGCCTTCGTACCTCGGGTGGCCTTCGCGGCGGCAAGGAGCACCACCTCGCGCCAGCGGTCGGGATCGGATCGTCCAAGCTCGGCCACGGTGGTGGGAAAATCCTCACCCGACAGATGGCAAGCCGCGAGGTACTCCTGGAAGGTGCGGTGCGGAAAGGTGTAGACGCCGACGCCGCGGGGCACCAGAAGTCCGGACTCGTGGCTCAAAAAATCGACAAGGGCAGCGGGATTAGCCTCTGGCGTGCGTCGCAAGCGGAGTAACCGGATAAAGAGGTCTTCCTCTGCCACATCTGCCGTGCCCGTGCGGTCGCCATGAGTAGCATGAAGGTCGAAGGCCAGTTCCTCGAGGGCCTGCCGTACTTTGTCCTTCCCAACTTCCAGATATTGGGACAGACTCTTCTGGGTAAATACGGGCTTCCCCTGAGAGTCCCGGATCACGCGCTGGCTCTCCCAACGGTTGAGAAGTAGCTCCACCATGTCAGCGTAGAGCTCTTCCCGCTTCTCCGGCAGGTCGGCGCCGCGCCAAGCGTGGAGGCACGCCATGAGGGTGAGGAGGAGCGGCCTTCCCGCCAAGTCCCGGAGGTGCGGCCGGCTGAAGATGGCGTTGCGCAGATGTGCAGCCTTCCCCTCGGCGTTCGGAGAGGTGAGCTTCTTCAGGCTCGCGGAGTGAGTGTACCAGCGGGTGACGAAACGATGGATCTGCCCGTTACTGAACGGCGCGAGCACGGCCTCGGCGAAATCCTTGAGCTTCCAGCCCTGGTTCTGATAGGCGTAGGTGCGGCTGGTGAGGAGCATCCGGCAACGGGGGAAGCTCCCGGCGAAGCCCTCTATCGCTTGGCGGATCTGCTCCCGCCGGCTCTCCGCCTCCGGCACCTCATCGAGACCGTCGAGAAGGATCAGGCCACCATGCTCCTGGAGATGCTTATAGAGGATGTCGGCATACCCGCCGAGACTCGCCGGCGCGAGGGTGCCGGCGATGAAATCCCAGAGATGGCTCGCCGTGGCCTTCTCGCCGGATTTAGGAAGACCACGGACGGCGAAGTCCCGGAGGACGACCCGGACCGGGAGCAGGGCTCCGTGATCCCAGGGCTGAGGCTCCTTCTCGTCCTTGCCATGGTCGGCCGGCAACGGCGCTCGGAGGAGATTCAATCCAGCCTCTTGGATCTCCACGATCTCACCGGCCAGGCAGAGCGCCACGAAATTGACGAACGTGCTCTTGCCGCCACCGGGATCGCCCAGCAGCACCAGGCGCCGGTGCCGGTTGAGCTGCTCCAAAGCGGAGAGGGGGCGGCGGTCGGGACCGACTCCGGCAGTCAGCCGGCCGTCATCGTGCATTGTTTGGGTGAGGAGGGCCGTATAGACCGCGTCGAGGCTCAGGCCGGCATCGCCGTCTCCGGCGGCGGCCGGATCGATGCCGGCCAGAGACAGGGAGGAGGTCTCTCGGATCAGGCAATTAAGGTAGGCGGTGCGCAGGGCGGTGGGATCAACGCTCCGGTCGTCTCGGGTACCCATGAAGATGTCACCATGGACGTCACCGCCCACGACGATACTCCCTGCGCCGCCGGCCACCGCCCCGGTTCCCACCGCAGCGGCGCCGGAGCCTTCGACCCGGACCATGGTGACCGATGCGGTCTCACCTCCGGTGGACGCGACAGCTCCGATCTCCCGCTCCAGATTCCGCAACGCCGCCACGACCTTGGTCGCCAGCGGATCGGGGAAATCGAAGAAGCCGACGACTCGCTCTTTGCGAATACGCTCGCGGAAGCGCAGTTGCCGCTGCCACTTCTCGTCCGGCTCGCGCAGGGAGGGCGGCATCGGCAGGTCGTCCGAAGCGAGGAAGAGGAGACGAGGGACGCCAGCCGCGAAGGCCGCATCGTGCTCGCGCTCGGTGAACGAGACCTCGCTTCCCTCGGGGGAGCTGCCGTAGAGATGGCCGACGAGCCCAAGGAAGACGTCGCACTCCTCGACCCGCGCCCGGCAGAAGGCGTCGGCCTCCCAGGCGCGGGCTCCGAAGTCTTCCATGCGGACGCACTGGAAGCCGTCGAGGCCCGAGATCGCTTTGAAGACGGTCTCGCGGTGCGGACCGAGGTCACGGGCGGTGGAGCTGAGGAAGACCTTACGGACCGGGGAAGGCATTCTCTGAATCGTAGGGTGCGCTGTGCGCACGGCGCAACCTCTCGCTGGAAGAAGAAGGTCGCAAGTGGGTTCGCCAGAGGGAGTCTCCTCTCCAAATTCGCCGCAACTCGCGTCACAATCTCGCTGCCACACCGTCCAAAGTGGACGAATCCCTGGGGCATCTTGAACTTCCCCTCCCCGGGCACCGCGACCCCCCGTCAACTTGCGGCGTTACCCCAGCGGAAACGCAGATTTTGACGCGTTTTTCGCTCTCTTGAAAAGGGCGTAACGGACCTTCCTTGGATATTCGCGGTGTTTGAGCGGGGCAACTCCTCCATTTGCGACGTCCGACTGTCTTTTGTCGAGGGGAACGCCGCAAGTTGTCGGGTATTCGCGGCGTTTGTACGCGGGTGCCATCGGTCAACCCGGGGCTGGTCCAGACGGCGGGAAGTTTCTTGAAATCGGTCACGTCAAAGGTGCGGACGGTCGCCCCAACGCCTTGCCGACCTCTTCCCGGACCGCCTCCTTCCCGGGAAAGGGCCGGTTCGCCGGCAAGGTGCCCAAAAGGTCGGAGAGCTTCCGACGTTTGACGACCCCAAGGTCGACGGAGTGACGGGGTCCCTGCTCCAGCTCGACCGCCACTTGCTCGAAGAGATCGGTTGCTGCGGGGAGCTCCTTGCCCTGAGCGATCTTTCGTGTACTTCGCGGCGTAACTCCTGACCATGTCTTGGAGTTTAGCGGAAGCGACGTGCGCGGAGCGCACCCTCGTAGGGGCGGTCCACGGGATGCCGCCAGGCACCCCGTGTGGCCGCCCTGGGTGGGGGAAGGGTCGCCGAGAGGTTTGGTTGCCGTCACTCGACTCTTCCGCCCGCCGCCCGGGAGGGGGCAAGCCCCTCCCCTACTTTGGGTTGACGCCTGCGGAGCTTCCGCCCTCCCAGATCCTTCCGGCTCGCGGAGCTCGCCCTCAGGATGACTCTGTTGGCTCGATGGCACCCCTCCTGCATCCCTGGGAAGCTTTCCCGGCGGCTTCGTGTTGTGTCGGCCGGAGGGCTGGTCTACGGAGGCGAGCGAGGTGACGACTATGCGTGCACGACAGATTCGCCAAACGATCCCCATCCTGATGGTCCTCGCGACGGCATCGGCCGCCGCCCAGGCTCCCGATCCCTGGAAGGTGCTTCAGGGGGTGCGGCAGAGCCTGGTGGACTCAGGGCCGACGGGGGCGACCTTTACTCAGACGTACATCCCGGCCGGGTTCTCTTCTGGAGACTCGGAGGCCGGACGGCTGGCTTTGTCTCTTCCGGACTGTTTGCGATGGGACTACCAGAACCCCTATCCCAAGGGGTTCCTTCTCTGCGGCGGCGTCGCCCACTCGTGGAATCCGGCGGACAAGAGCGGCCGGCGGTACCGGATCGACCGCAAGAACGAGCCGGGGCTCGACCTGCTGCTCCTCGGCGTCGACGACTTGAAGAAGCGCTACAACGCCACCAGCCGGCCGATCGACGGCGGCAGGATCTCCGTCGACCTCTCGCCCAAGGGGCAGGTCGAAGAGCTCACCGATGCGTCGTTCACCGTCGACCCCGGAGCCAAGCGGCTCGTCGAGGTGTCGTACCACGACCGCGAGGGGAATCTCACACGGTTTGTGATCAAAGACTACAAGGGACTCCCCCGGCAGGGGCAGTTCTCGCCGCCGACCGGCATCCATTGGGAAGACTAACCGAAGACTAGGTATAATGAGCCCGCAGCGGGGCTGAGACCGCAAGAAATTCAATGGCCGCCGAGAACTCCTTCGACATCGTCTCCACTGTGGACCTGCAAGAGGTCCGCAACGCCGTCAATCAGGCGGAGAAAGAGATCGCTACCCGCTACGACCTGAAGAAGGCGGCGGCGGAGCTGCAGCTCGAGGGGGAGGAGATCTCTCTCGAGACCGCGGACGAGTTTTCGCTCGGCCAGGCGCTCGAGGTCGTGAAGACCAAGCTGATCAAGCGGAACGTCAACCTGAAGTCGCTCCGCTACGGCAAGATCGAGCCGGCAAGCGGCGGACGGGCGCGGCAGAAGATCACGCACCAGCAGGGCATCCCGATCGAGACCTGCAAGAAGATCGTGGCCGAGATCAAGGCGAAGAAGCTCAAGGTGCAGGCCGCCATCCAGGGAGACACCGTCCGCGTCTCCGGCAAGAACCGGGACGACCTGCAAACCGTCATCGCCTTCCTGAAGGGGTTGGATCTCGACGTGCCGCTCACCTACTCGAACTACCGCTCGACGTGAACGCTCATTCCAGACAGCACCCGCTCCGCAGGTTCCTCTCCGCCTGGTGTCTCCTCATGGTCCTGGTGACAGGCCTGGCGGTTCCCGCTCGTGCCGCGGCGCCGTATGCCGACGGCCAGCGCATCCAGTTCACCGGCATCGTCTCCGACAAGCAGGGGCAGCCGCTCACCGGCGTGCAGGTCGTGCTGGAGGTGTCCCGCACCTATTTCAGCGTCCGCCATCTGCGCCGCGAGGCGGTGGACATGCGCAAGGTGAGCGCCACCACCAACGAGCGCGGCGAGTACACCCTCGAGTGGCCGTGGGACGTCTACTTCAACCACTTCGAAATCGCCGTCGGCGTGCCGGTGCGCAAGGCCCGTGAGGAGCATCTCGAAGAGCTGCAGCGGCTCGATGTGACCCAGCGGGCTCTGGCCAGCACGCCGGTGGTCTCCGCGGTGGTGGTGGAGAATGCGGCGTTCGTCACCCATCTGCGCGAGTTCCTCGCCTCGGTGCGCACGGAGGATGAGCACAAGGTGTATGACGAGATGGGGCGGCCCGACCGGCTGGAGACGGTGCAGTATCCGAGCTGGGTGGAAGTCTCCTGGTGGTACTTCGAGACCGGCCGCGTGTACCGCTTCCGCGACGGGCGCCTGCAACAGGTGGTGCCCTTCGATCCGGTGAAAGGCTGAGGATGGCGGTGCACAACCAACCCCTCGCCTCGACACCGGAGCCGGCCGCACCGGCAGGCAAACCGGCCGCGCCTGGAATCTCCCGCTTCGTCGACCTGGTGGCCGACAAGCTGGTCGCCACCGAGGCGGTCTTCCGCCAGCACCTGGATTCGGACGTTCCGTTCATCCATCAGGCGGGCGACTACATCAATCAGGGGGGCGGCAAGCGGGTGCGCCCGGCGCTCCTCCTGCTCACCGCGCGCCTGCTCGGCCATGACGGCGACGAAGAGGTCACCTACGGCGCGGTGATCGAGTTCATCCACACCGCGACGCTGATCCACGACGACATCATCGACCACGCGTCGCTGCGCCGCGGGCAGGCCACTCTCAACAACCTGTGGGGAAACAACCTCACGGTGCTGCTGGGGGACTGGATCTACACCAAGGCGATGCAGATGGCTCTCTCGCACGGCTCGGTGGAGGTGATCCGCCGGCTGTGCGAAGCGACGCTGAAGATGACCGAGGGCGAGTTGCTGGCCTTCCAACGGCTGGGCGCCATCGATCTGTCGGTCGACGAGTACTTCGAGATCATCGACCGCAAGACGGCGCACCTGTTCGCCGCCGCCTGCTCGATTCCGACGCTCATCCCGCCGATGCGGCCGGACGCGGCGCCGGCGCTCGACCGCTATGGCCGGGCGCTCGGCATCTGCTTCCAGCTCGTCGACGATCTGCTGGACTTCACGGCCCGCGAGAGCGAGCTCGGCAAGCCGGTGCTGTCGGATCTCAAGGAAGGGAAGCTGACGCTGCCGCTGATCCTCCTCCTGCCGCGCGTCGGGCCGGCGGAGCGGCGGCTGATCGAGACGGTGCTCGACGACCGCAGCTTCGCCCGCGTCGCGCCGCAGCAGATTCTCGATCTGGTGAACGCCGAGGGGACGCTCGAGGAGTCACGCGAGATGGCGGAAGGGTACGCCTCGCGCGCCAGGCAGGAATTAGAGGTCTTTCCTTCCTGTGACGCCCGGGACGCCCTTGAGCTGGCGCCAGACTTCGTCCTCCACCGGCGTTCGTAGCGGCGGCGGCACGATCCCCAGCACACCACGTCCGCCGTCCCTGCCCGCGGGCGGCGCGACGAAGGCCGCCGCGGCGACGGGATCGACCTCCTGCACCCGCGCCGACACTGCGTCGACCGTGTCTCCGAGACCGACCACGAGCGCATAGCGGAAGCGCCGCGGCCGGGCGTCCATCCAGGTGCGCCGCCCGGCCATGATCACCATTCCCGCATCCGGCCGCTGATCGCCCGGCTGCGGCGGCAAGATTCCAGTTCCGGTGTACAGCATTCCAGAGGCTCGTTCGGCGGAGGGCTGGACGTCCACCAGCAGATAGCCGGTCACCTGGCGACCCCAATCAAAAAGATGGAACGGTGGGTGCGGGCGCTCCGCCGGGAAGTGATTCAGGGCGGGGAGGAGGACGGACGACACCGCCGGAGCCGGGCGTCCGGTCGCCATCTCCGAGAGGCGGACGCGGACCGGTCCGAGCCGCGGCCGCCCCCAGCGGCCGAGCGACGGCATGCCCCAGCAGGACGCGGCGGCGCTCGGCGGGCTGAAGGCGCCGGAGAGGGGGAGCCAGCCGCGCACGACGCCGAGTTGGTGCTCATGGAAGACGCGCCAGCTCTCATCGCTCCCCACGATCTGCCGTCCCCGCTCTTCGTCCTCGAGACTGAGGAGGAATCCGCCGTTGCCGTTGTCGCTGCGGATCTCGGCGAGCAGGCGGTTGCCGCCGGGCTGGAGCAGCGGCGCGACCTCCCACACGTCGAGGCGCACGCCCCGGCGCCAGGCGCCGGTCCCGACCCGCTCGCCATTCAGATAAAGGATGTACTCCGGATCGCCGCTGACGATCAGGCGAGCCCGCGCAGGCACCGTGTCCAGGGTGAAGTCGCGCACCGCATAGAACGCGGCCGGCGACAGGTCGCGATGATCCCGCGACTCCCAGATCCACTGCGCCGCGCCGGTCGGCAGGGTGGACCGGGAGAGAAACTCCCGCAGAGTCCGCTCGCCGAGGGCGAGCAACAGCACACCCAGGATCACGAAGACCGGAATCACCCAGCGGCGCCAGGCGGGCGGAGAGGAGACGGAGGGGGCAGCCACGCGCGAAGCTTACGACAGAGGACGGGGGAAGCGTCCAAACACCCTCCCACCGGGCGGGGCGCTCCGCCCGCCGGACCTCTATAATCCGCCGCATGGCCTCCGAGACCACCACGCTTCCACCCGCCGCGCCTGCCACGCCCTCCGACTCCCGCGAGACCTCGTCCGAGATTCCGATCGAGCCGTTCTACCGGCCGGCGGATACGGCGGGCCTCTCCTACGCGGAGAAGATCGGCGATCCGGGGGCGTTTCCCTATACCCGCGGGCTCTATCCGGACATGAACCGCAAGCGGCACTGGACGATGCGCCAGTACGCCGGCTACTCCAGCGCGGCGGAGTCGAACAAGCGCTACCGCTATCTCCTCTCCCAGGGCACGACCGGCCTCTCGGTGGCGTTCGATCTGCCGACCCAGATCGGGTACGACTCGGACCATGCCATGGCGCGCGGCGAGGTCGGCCGCGTCGGCGTCGCCATCGACTCGATCGAGGACATGCGCCGCCTGTTCGACAGCATCCCGCTCGACAAGGTCACCACTTCGATGACCATCAACGCCACGGCGGGCATCCTTCTCTCCCTCTATCTGGTGGTGGCGGAGGAGCAGGGTGTCTCATGGTCCAAGGTCGGCGGCACGGTACAGAACGACATCCTGAAGGAGTACGCGGCGCGTGGCACCTACATCTATCCGCCGCGGCCGTCGCTCAAACTGGTGACCGACGTCATCGCCTTCTGCGCCGAGCGGGTGCCGAAGTGGAACACCATCTCGATCTCGGGCTACCACATGCGCGAAGCCGGCAGCACCGCGGTGCAGGAGGTGGCCTTCACCCTCTGCCACGGCCTCACCTACGTGCAGGCGGCGCTCGACCGCGGCCTCGCGATCGACGAGTTCGCGCCGCGCCTCTCCTTCTTCTTCAATGCGCACAACAACTTCCTCGAAGAGGTCGCCAAGTTCCGCGCCGCCCGCCGGCTGTGGGCGGAGCTGGTGAAGGAGCGCTTCGCGCCGAAAGATCCGCGCTCGCTCTGGCTGCGCTTCCACACCCAGACCGCCGGCTCGACGCTCACCGCGCAGCAGCCGGACAACAACGTGGTGCGCGTGGCCATCCAGGCGCTGGCGGCGGTCTGCGGCGGCACGCAGTCGCTGCACACCAACTCGCTCGACGAGGCGCTGGGCCTGCCCACGGAAGCAGCGGCACGGCTCGCCCTGCGCACGCAGCAGGTGATCGCCAACGAAAGCGGCGCTGCGGACGTCGCCGATCCGCTCGGCGGCTCGTATGTGATCGAGGCGTGGACCGATGAGATCGTGCAGCGGTCGCGCGATTACATCCGCCGCATCGAGGAGATGGGCGGCGCGCTCGCCGCGCTGGAGAACGGCTTCCAGCAGCGTGAGATCGCCGACGCCTCCTACCGGTATCAGATCGCGATCGAGGAGAAGCGGGCGCTCGTGGTCGGCGTCAACGCCTTCCAGGCCCCCGAGGAGCAGGCGACCGAGCCGCTGCGCCTCGATCCGGCCATGGAGCGCGACCAGGTGGAGCGTCTGCAGGCCCTGCGCGCCCGCCGCGATGCGGCGAAAGCCGCCGCCACCCTGGCGGCGCTCACCGCGGCGGCCGGCGAGGACCGCAATCTCATGCCGGCGATCCTCGACTGCGTCCGCGCCGGAGTGACGCTGGGCGAGATCTCCGACGCCCTGCGCGCGGTCTACGGGGAGTTCCGCGAAGCGATTCAGTAGATTCGATTCGCGGGGACCGCCGGCCCGGAAATGTGAGACCCTAGGGTTGGAGATACGGCCTTGACCGATCCTGTCGAGCTTGGGAACCACGAGCTGCGCAACCTCCTGGCGGAAACCATCCGCTCGTACGAGGACAAGCTCGCGGACCTGGAGGCGGAAAAACGCCTCATGACGCTCCAGCTCGCGCACCAGGCGACGCACGACGAGCTGACCGGTCTGCTCAACCGCCAGGCCTTCGACGCCCATCTCCAGCGCGTTCTCGATGAGATCAACGAGGGCGTCCCCGGTGCCGGTCCCCACGCTCTCTGCTATCTGGACCTCGACCAGTTCAAGGTGATCAACGACACCTGCGGCCATCTCGCCGGAGATGAGCTGCTCTGCCGCGTCACCACCCTGCTCCAGGACAGCGTGCGCGAGTGCGACCTGGTGGCGCGCCTCGGCGGTGACGAGCTCGCCGTGCTGATGCCGCACTGCACACTGGGCGAGGCGGAGCGCCAGACGCGGGTCTTCCACCGCTCGCTCCAGACCTTCCGCTTCACCTGGCGGGAGAAGACCTTCAAGGTCGGCGCGAGCATCGGCCTGGTGCCGATCACCGGCGGGATTGGCGGCATGGGCGGCACGGGCGAGCTGCGCACCGTCGCCCAGCTCCTCTCCGCGGCCGACCATGCGTGCTATGTGGCCAAGGAGAAAGGGCGCAACCGCATCCAGGTCTATCAGGAGGACGACGACGCCTTCGTCCGCCGGCAGGGGGAGATGAGCTGGGTGGTGCGCATCCAGGAGACCCTGGAGCAGGACCGCTTCTGCCTCTTCTCGCAGAGCATCCAGCCGCTCTCGCCGGCGGCGGCGCGCGGGATCTATTTCGAGGTGCTGCTGCGCATGGTCGAGGAGGACGGGCGCATCCACCTGCCGAGCGATTTCATCCGCGCCGCGGAGCGCTACGGCCTGATGCGCAGCATCGACCGCTGGGTGATCCGCGAGTGCATCCGCACCCTGGTGGCCCAGCCCGGCGCCTTCCTCGACCTCCTGGCCACCTGCTCGATCAACCTGTCGGCGGTGTCGATCGGCGACGAGAGCTTCCTGGAATTCCTGGAGGAGGAGATCACCTCGTCCGGAGTGCCGCCGCACAAGCTCTGCTTCGAGATCACCGAGACCGCGGCGATCGAGAACCTGGCGCAGGCGGGCAAGCTGCTCACGCGCCTGTCCTCGCGAGGAGTGCGCTTCGCGCTCGACGATTTCGGCACCGGCATGTCCTCCTACAGCTACCTGCGCGACCTGCCGGTCTCCTACCTCAAGATCGACGGCAAGTTCATCAAGGACATCGTCACCGACCCGCTCGACCGCGCCATGGTGGAGTCGATCAATCAGGTCGGCCACGTGATGGGCCTCCAGACCGTCGCCGAAGCGGTCCCCAGCAACGCTGTCGTCGAGCGCCTCCGCGCCCTGGGAGTCGACTACGCCCAGGGCAACTGGATCAGCCCGCCACGGCCGCTGGGGGACACGTGTACGGCGGGGGCACGGCCGTTGGCGCGGGTTTGAACCGTCTCTGCCCCAGGGAGCCTGGACAGATTATGCGGCTCAGCATTATGCTGGCCAGCATAATGTTGTTCCTGAATCGCACGGCGGAGATGGAGCGGCTCGACCGCTTGGCGGCTCGGGAAGGTGGCGGGCTCGCGGTCGTCTACGGGCGCCGGAGAATCGGTAAGACCCGCCTGCTGCTGGAATGGTCGCGACGTCACGGCGGTCTCTACACCGTGGCGGATCAGTCCGCGGTTGAAATCCAGCGCCGTTATTTTGCCGAGGCGGTCGCCGAGCGCCTGCCCGGCTTCGGCGACGTCGATTATCCGGACTGGCGGACGCTGCTGACCCGGCTGGCCCGGGACGCTGAATCGGCGGACTGGCGCGGCCCCCTGGTGATCGACGAATTGCCGTACCTGGTGACCGTGTCTCCTGAGCTGCCGAGCCTGCTTCAGCGCTGGATCGACCACGACGCGCAGAGGGCGCGGCTGGTGGTCGCCCTGGCCGGATCGAGCCAGCGGATGATGCAGGGTCTCCTCCTCTCCGGAGACGCGCCGCTGTACGGACGGGCGCGTGAGGTTCTCGACATCGGTCCGATCGATCCATCCTTCTTGACGCAGGCTTTCGCCGTGAAGTCCGGCCGCGAGCTCATCGAGCTCTATACCGCGTGGGGCGGCGTACCCCGCTATTGGGAGCTCGCTTCCGAGATCCCGGGTGGCGTCTTTGCTCAGATCGAAAGCCTGGCTCTCGATCGCCTCGGTCCTCTGCACAGCGAGCCCGATCGCGTCCTCCTCGAAGAGATTCCGCCGGCGCCCGAGCTGCGGCCCGTGCTCGACGCGATCGGAGGGGGAGCACACCGCGTCTCGGAGATCGCGGGCCGCCTGGGAAGACCGGCCACTTCGATGTCCCGGCCGCTCGACCGGCTGGTGGGCATGGGACTGGTCCGCCGGGAGATCCCCTTCGGAGAATCCGAGAAGGGGAGCCGCCGGAGCCTCTACAAGATCGGCGACCCTTTCTTCCGCCTCTGGTTCCGCGTCGTAGCACCCCACCGCGGTCCGCTCGCCAGCGGGACCCGGAAAACCCGTACAGCCTGGCTGGCACGGTTCTGGGACGAGCTGGCGGCCCAAGCCTGGGAGGATCTGTGCCGAAGCCGGATCGCCGATCTGACGACGGCGGCCGGCGATGTCGCCGCATGCGGGCCTTGGAAGCCGGCCGCGCGTTGGTGGAAGGGCAATGAGCCGGAGTGGGACCTCGTGAGCGAGTCCCTGGACGGCCGGACCCTGTTGCTCGGCGAGGTGAAATGGAGCGCCAAGCCCTTCACCGCCAAGGCCCTGGCGCGCGCTCGCGGCGAGCTGGCCGCGCGCCCGCGGCCCGCCCTTCCGGACCGGTACGGCGATCACACAGAAGTGAGGGTTTTGTTCGTGCCCGATCTGGAATCCGGAGCGAAGCTCGACGGCTCGGAGCCGTGGGTGGTCACGGCTGCGGAACTGCTTCATTCATAACGTGGCAAGCTCACCGGCGGCAATAAGCCCAAGCCGGTGTAAGCTATGGCGCGCTTTCCGATCCAGGTGGCGGGGTCCCTCGGCGGCGAGGGCGCGTCGCCGCCTTTGACGGGCCGCAGGAGGATGCTCTGAAAACCGCAACGCGTACCGTACCGGACCGGGCGGAGGGGGAGGACAAGGGGTTCGTCCGCGAGCTCGGTCTGCTCGATTCGACGATGATCGTGGCCGGGTCGATGATCGGCTCGGGCATCTTCATCGTGTCCGCCGACATCGCCCGCCAGACGGGCTCGGCCGGTTGGCTGCTGATGGCGTGGGTGGTGACCGGCGTGCTCACCATCGCCGCGGCCCTCTCCTACGGCGAGCTCGCGGCGATGATGCCCAAGGCCGGCGGCCAGTACGTCTATCTGCGCGAGGCCTATTCTCCGCTCTGGGGCTTCCTCTACGGCTGGACCCTGTTCCTGGTCATCCAGAGCGGCACGATCGCCGCCGTGGCGGTGGGGTTCGCCCGCTTCCTCGGCGTCCTCGTTCCCGCGATCTCCCCCACGTCCTGGATCATTCCGCCGATCAACCTGTCGGCGAAGTACGCGGTCAGCCTGTCGACGCAGCAACTGGTCGGCGTCCTGCTGATCCTCTTCCTGACCTTCCTGAACACCCGCGGCATCCGGCTCGGCAAGCTGATCCAGAACACCTTCACGTCGGCGAAGACGCTGTCGCTGTTCGCCCTGATCGTGCTGGGGATCATCGTCGGCCGCAACGCCGGCGCGGTGACCGCCAACTTCAGCGACATGTGGACGCCGCACGACGCCGCGATTCTCCGGCCGGAGATCGGCGGCCTGCCGACGACGGCGGCGACGATGGGGATGTTCGGCCTGTTCGTCGCCCTGTGCGTGTCGCAGGTGGGCTCGCTCTTCTCCTCCGACGCGTGGAACAACATCACGTTCACCGCCGGCGAGGTCAAGGAGCCGCGGCGAAACGTGCCGCTGTCGCTCGCCTACGGCACGCTGCTGGTGACCGCCCTCTACGTCCTGGCCAACGTCGCCTACCTGTGCACCCTGCCGCTCGCTGCGATCAAGACGGCTCCGGACGACCGGGTGGCCACGGCGGCGCTGTCGGTGATCTTCGGACCGGCCGGGGCGGCGATCATGGCGGTCGCCATCATCATCTCCACCTTCGGCTGCAACAACGGCCTGATCCTGGCCGGCGCGCGGGTCTACTACGCGATGGCCCGCGACGGCCTCTTCTTCCGCTCGACAGGTCGCCTCAACGCGAATCACGTGCCGGCCTGGGGGCTGATCCTGCAAGGCATCTGGGCCTCGATCCTGGTGCTGCCGCGCACCCGCCTGCCCGACCTGAACGGCGTGCCGCAGTACGGCAACCTGTACAGCGACCTGCTGGACTACGTGGTCTTCGCGGTGCTGATCTTCTACATCCTGACCATCGCCGGGGTGTTCGTGCTGCGCCGCAAGCAGCCCAACACCGAGCGGCCGTACCGCGCTTTCGGCTATCCCGTGGTCCCGGCGCTCTACATCCTGGCCGCGGCGGCGATTCTCTTCGTTCTCTTGTTCTACAAGACGTCGACCACCGAGATCGGGCTGCTGATCGTTTTGGCCGGCATCCCGGTGTATCTGGTCTGGCGCCGGCTGGGGACTCCCCAGGCCGAGGGGGGTTAACCGTTCCGTTTTCCACTGGAGGTCCAAAGATTCATGGCTAACCAACTTTTTGCCAGGAAGCCGCTCGACATGCTCCTCGAGGAGATGAAGGGCGAGAATCGACTGAAGCGCGTGCTCGGTCCGGTTCAGCTCTCGGCCCTGGGCATCGGCGCGATCATCGGCGCGGGCATCTTCGTGGCGACGGGCGCCGCGGCCCACAACGTGGCCGGCCCCGCCCTGATGCTCTCCTACTGCGTCGCGGGCATCACCTGCATCTTCGCCGCGCTCTGCTACGCGGAGTTTGCGGCGATGGTGCCGGTGGCCGGCTCGGCCTACACCTATGCCTACGCCACACTGGGCGAGCTGTTCGCGTGGATCATCGGCTGGGACCTGGTGCTGGAGTACGCCGTCGGCAGCGCCACGGTGGCGACAGGGTGGTCCGGCTACTTCCAGAACGTGATGCAGAAAGTGGGATTCCAACTCCCTCTGGCGCTCCGTGAATCGCCCTGGCGCTACGACGCCGGGAAGATCCTGAGCACCGGCTCGTCGATCAACCTCCCCGCGATCATCATCGTGGCGATCATCACGGCGATCCTGGTGAAGGGCATCTCGGAGAGCGCCAGCTTCAACGCCGCCATGGTGCTGGTGAAGCTCGCCGCCGTGCTGTTCGTCATCGGCGTCGGCGCCTTCTACGTCAACACGGAGAACTGGCATCCGCTGGCGCCCTATGGCTGGACCGGCCTCAGCTTCTTCGGCAAGCACGTCGCCGGACAGGTCGATTCGAACGGCTCTCCGTTAGGCATGCTCGCCGGCGCGGCGATCATCTTCTTCGCCTACATCGGGTTCGACTCGGTGTCGACGCACACCGAGGAGGCGAAGAACCCGCAGCGCGACGTGCCGATCGGCATCATTGCCTCGCTGCTGGTCTGCACCGTCCTCTACATCGGCGTCGTCGCCGTGCTCACCGGCATGGTCCGCTACGACCAGCTCGACATCAACGCGCCGGTCAGCCGCGCCTTCCAGCAGCAGGGTCTCGGCTGGGCGGAAGGGATCATCGCTCTCGCCGGTGTCGCCGGCATCACCTCGGTGCTCCTGGTGATGATGCTCTCCGGCCCCCGCGTCTTCCTCGCCATGGCGCGCGACGGTTTGGTCCCCAAGCACTTCTTCGGCGACGTCCACCCGAAGTTCCGCACCCCGTGGCGGTCGACGATCCTGATCGGCATCTTCGTGACCGTGCTCGCCGGCTTCCTGCCGATCGACGCGCTGCTCCACCTGACCAACATCGGCACCCTGCTCGCGTTCGTCATCGTCTGCGCCGCGGTGCTGATCATGCGCAAGAAGTACCCGGATGCCGAGCGGCCGTTCCGCTGCCCGTGGGTGCCGTTCATTCCGATCATGGGCATCCTGAGCTGCCTGATGCTGATGTTCTCGCTGCCGACGGCGAACTGGTGGCGACTCTTCATCTGGCTGCTCATCGGCTTCCTCATCTACTTCGCCTATGGCCGGCGCCACAGCGTGATGGCGGCCTACACGGCGAACGAAATCGCCAAGCATGGGATCTCGCCGGGCGGCTCTCTGGCCCGCGACATCGATCCGCCGAATTTGAAGCGGTAGAACCCGCGAATCACTACCACTCCCGGCGGGCGGCGGCTCCTCCTCAGGAGCCGCCGCCGGCTTCCGCTACTGAATCGCTTCCAGATCCGCCTCGGCGCGTTTGAGGCGCTCGGCGGCGCGGTCTGCCGCCTGCCGGGCCGCGTCGGCTTTGCGGCGCGCCTCTCCGGCCGCCCGTTCCGCTTCGACAGCGCTCTTCTCCGCCCGGCCGGCTTCCTTGGACAGGGATTCCACCTCGGATTCGAGATGCGCCACCTTCTCCTCGGCGCGCGCGATCCGCTCCCGCAGCTTGGCCTCCTCGCGCTCGCGGCGCTCCCGTTCCGCCCGATCCGCCGGATCGTCGCCGTCCGGCGTGCCTTTCGCCTCCTCCTTTTCCAGGGAGGGGACGAGACGCAAGCCGCGGCGGTCCGGACGGGCACCGAGCTGAAGGCCGGCCATGACTTCGAAGCCGGGAGGATCGAGATCGCGGTCGAGCCAGCGGCGCTCCACCGCCTCGGCCGCGGCCGGATTGAGCGCCAATGCCTCGAGATTCACTCCGACGCGGTCGACGATGGGGCGCCCCGGCGCGCCGCCCGCCTTGGTCAGCACCGTCTCGGCGCTGCGCCGCAGAGCGTCGCGGTGCTCGCGCTCCTCCTGGATCGCCTTACGCAGCGATTCCGCGGCTCCCTCCTGGAGCGACTGCCCGAGCGCGTCGCGGGCGGCGGCACCGGCGGCGAGGAGAGCATCCATCGTCTCCGCCTCGTCGCGGAACAGGACATTCACCGCCCAGGCTGAAACGGTCGGTTTGGCAAGGCCCTTCACCCGCTCGGACGCCTCGCGGTTACCCTCCCGGCGCAAGCGCGCCGACAGGGCGTTGCGGGCCGGCGTAAATTCAGCCAGTGGCAAGGAATAGAGGCTGGCGATCTCGGCGTCCAGCTCTGAAGCGTGTTTCGCGGCCATGGCGGCTATCGTACCGCCATATGCCCATATTTCAGGGCTGATCGAAATAACCGTAGATGTCGACTGCCACGTTCACCTGGCTGCCGGCAGCGAATCGCGCCAGCGCGTTCATGGTTCCGCTGCCATCGGTCGCCAGGCCGACGACGGCGTTGTTCGACAGGATCTGGCCGGCGTTGAAGCTGATCGTCCTGGTCGCCGGCGCAAGGGTCATGTTCCCTGGATAGAAGGCGACCTCGCCCGCGGCCGGCGCGTTGATGGCCGCGACGTTGACCAGGATCGCCTTGGCGGACGTGGGCACGCCGCAGTTGCCCGCGATCTTGAAGTTGCGGATCGTGCCGTTGAGAGCTGGACCGCCAAAGGCTCCGTTGGCGTTGCGCGTGTCGATGATGCGGCAGGGGGTCACCGTGAAGTAGCTCAGGTTTGGTCCCGCCGCGCTCAGCGCCGCCTGGCAGTCCAGGCGCGGAAAGCTCAAGCCGTCCTTGGGATCGGTCACCCAGGTGGGCGACTGCTTGAGCGCCGCCTCCAGCTTGTCCGGCGTGGTGCCCGGATACGCTTGCAGGATGTCCGCGGCGCAGGCCGCGGCGAGCGGCGAGGCCTGCGAGGTGCCGAGATAGTCCGACGTGCCGCCGCCAAGGCCGGTGGAGGTGGTGATGGCGCCCGGCGCGAAGAGGTCGGTCTGCGTGTCGCTGTTCGAGAAGCAGGTCACCTGGTCCGGCTGGGTTGTCTGGTCGGCGCAGACCCCCGCGAAGGTCTCGGGGCCCAGGTTCGCATCGTAGACCGCCCCGACGGACACCACGTTGGCGACACAGGCCGGCGCCGCCTGGGCCCGCGAGGCCTGGTTGTTCCCGGACGACGCGAAGACCAGGGTGCCACGCTGCCGCAGCGCGTTGATCGCGGTCGCGTACGACGACGTATACGAGGTCGAGCTGTCGCACGGACCGCTGAACAGATCGGTCGTCCCCAGGCTCATGTTGACGATGTTGACGTCCGGCCGGTTGTTGAGCACCCAGTCGAGCCCGGCGACCACGTCCGACGAGCAGCAGAAGCTGTTGTCCGACGCGAGCACCTTGACCGCCACGATCTTGGCTTCCGGCGCGGCGCCGCGCGGCGCGATGGTGCCGTCCGAGGTGACGATGCCGGCGACGTTGGTGCCATGGCCGTTGTCGTCCGCCGCGGCGCCGGTGCCGCTCTGGCTGGTCTGATGGTTCGGACAGCAGCCGCCGTTGCCGCTGCAGAAGCACTGCTCCGCCACGACGTCGTTCGCCAGATCCGGATGCTGGGCGTCGAGGCCGCTGTCGAGGATCGCGACGGTCACTCCGCGGCCGGTGAAGCCGACGCTCAGCACCGGGTCGATCCTGGCGAGAGCGCGCGCCTGGACGAGATGCGCCCGGCCGGGTTTGTCGACGTCGATGCGCAGGACCCGCGGATCGTTCTGCAAGCGCAGAACGCCGGCCATGTTGATCTTGCCGGCCAGGGCGTTGATCGAGACGAAGCGGTGCAAGAGGGTGAATTCCGCGGGTAGAAGCTGTCCGAGGATGTCGTTGTCGATCAGATTCACCGCCGCATCGAAGATCGCCTTCGCCGCCGGCGTCGAGAAATCGAACGGCACGCCGGGGTCGTAGCTCACCACCACGCGCACCTCGGACGACTTTTCGAACGCCTTGTACACCGAGGGTCCGACCACCGCGGCCCGGGCGGCCCCAGCGGCGGACAGCAAGACCATGGCACACAGGATCGAGAGGCGAGGCCGGGCACCAGCAGGTCGATTCATGGTCGTTTTCGGCCGAGGTAAAGGCCCCGGTCCCCTTCAGAAGACCGGGACAAGCGAAATCCATACCAGGTCTTCACCTTGACTCCGCTCCGCCAGAGGAGATACTTCCTCCGTTCCTGGAGGAGAATGCAATGGCCGAGGACCCGACCACAGCCGCCGAGCCGCCGAGCGCACGCAGCCGCACCGTGACCTGGGACGATCCCGCCGTCTATCAGGCCCGGGGGACCGGGCTCTCCGGATACGAGCTTCTGGATTCGATCGCCCAGGGAACGCTGCCATGGCCGCCGATCCACCGGCTGCTCGGATTCCAGGGCGAGAGCTTCGGCGACGGCCGGGTGGTGATGAGCTTCGAGCCGGCCGAGTATCATTACAACCCCTTGGGGGTCGTCCACGGCGGCGTGCTCTCGACGATCCTGGACACCGTCATGGCCTGCGCGGTGCACACCAGGCTGCCGGTCGGCGAGGGGTACACGACCCTGGATCTCAATGTGAGCTTCGTCCGCGGCGTGACGATCAGGACCGGCCGGGTGCGCGCCATCGGCGAAGTGATCCACCAGGGCCGCCGGATCGCCACGGCCAAGGGCGAATTGATCGATCTCGACGGCAAGCTGTACGCCACCTCGACAACGACGTGCATGATCCTGCGCCCCGAGGGCGGGAAGGAACGCCGATGAACGACGACCGAAGCATGCAGCAGAGGCGGGTGGTGGTGACCGGAATGGGCGCGGTGACGCCGCTCGGCCTGTCTGTGGAGAGCTTCTGGGAGGCGATGCTGCGCGGCGAGAGCGGCGCGGCGCCGATCCAGGGCTTCGACGCGTCCGCCCTGACCACCCGCTTCGCCTGCGAGCTCAAGGGGTTCGATCCCCTCGCCTACTTCGACCGCAAGAAGGCGCGCCATCTGGACCCGTTCTGCCACTACGCCGTGGCGGCGGCGGACGAGGCGGTGCGCGACGCCGGGCTGCAACCGGAAGCGCTCTCCGAGGAAGAACGCGACCGCATCGGCATCGTCTTCGGCTCCGGCATCGGCGGCTTCCAGACCATGCACGAGCAGGTCCGCGAGCTGGTGCTCAAGGGCGTCCGCCGTCTTTCGCCGTTCTTCATCCCGATGATCATCCCCGACATGGCGAGCGGCATCCTGTCGATCCGCTACGTCTTCCGCGGTCCGAACCATTGCGTCGTGTCGGCCTGCGCCACCGGCAACCACAGCCTGGCGGACGGCCTGTCGCTGATCCGCAGCGGCCAGGCGGAGGTCATGCTCTGCGGCGGCAGCGAGGCCGGGGTGAGTGAGCTCGGCATTGGCGGCTTCATGGCGATGAAGGCGCTGTCGACGCGCAACGACGAGCCGCAGCGCGCGAGCCGCCCCTTCGATCTGGGCCGCGACGGCTTCGTGCTCGGCGACGGCGCCGGAGCCCTGATCCTGGAGTCGGCCGAGCACGCCGAAGCGCGCGGCGCCCGCATCTACGCAGAGGTGCTCGCCGTGGGAGCCTCGGCGGACGCCTACCACATCACCGCGCCGCATCCGCAAGGCCTCGGAGCGCGCCTTGCCCTGGAGGCCGCCTTCCGCCAGACCGGCCTCGACCGCGAGGAGGTCGACACGATCAACATGCACGCCACCTCGACCCCGCTCGGCGACGAATCGGAGTGCCACGCCGTCCGCGCCTTCTTCGGCGACCACGCGGACCGCCTCACCGCCACCTCGACGAAGAGCATGACCGGCCATCTCCTCGGAGCCGCCGGCGCCGTCGAGGCCATCGCCTCGATCCTCGCCATCGTGCACGGCGTCGTGCCGCCAACCATCAACCTCCAGCAGCCCGATCCCCAGTGCAACCTCAACATCGCCGCCAACGCCGCCGTCCACCGCCCGATCCGCGTGGCCTTGAGCAACGCCTTCGGCTTCGGCGGGCACAACACCTGCGCGATGTTCAGGGCGTGGGAGGGGAGCTGACCGGCAGCTCGAAATCAGAAAGCTCGCGCATCTCCTGGGGACGAAGAACGATGCGCTCCGCCTCCTTCGCGCTGGCGGCCTGGGGAAAAAACGTCCAGGGATCGGAAGACTCCTCGCATCCGTTGTCGGCCATCGCGTGCGGATTGGCCGCGAGGACATAGGAGCCCGCCGGGATCTCTTCAAAATGATAGCGGCCGTCGCCCGCCGTGCGCGCCTCCTCACGATCGAGGCCATCGCGCTCCGTGAGCAGTCTGAGCCGCACGGCGGAGACCGGCCGGCCCGCGGGATCGACCACCCGGCCGCTCAAAGACGCCAGGTTGCTGGACTTGAGCATCACGCCGTTGCACCGGCCGGCGGGAATCGTCACCTGTTGCGGAGTGATCTCGGGCAGGCCCTCCGGCGTGGCGGCGCGGACCGCGTACTCCCCCTCGCGAGATCCCGCGACCGAGAAGAAGCCTTTGGCATCCGTCACGGCCGTGAATCGCTGATCGGCCGGCCCTTCGATGGTCACCGTGACGCCGCCGAGATCCACCTCCCTCGTATACGTTCCGAGGTCGGGGCGCACGAGCCGGATCACGCGTCCATAGAGACGCGTCCGGTTGCCGCCATGGATCACCTGCCGGGCGAACGCCAGATCGGCCTGCGCCGTCGCAAGGCTTTTCGTGGCGGTACAGATACTGGTCCGCAGCACTCCGTCCTTGGAGCGCGACGCATAGACGAAATAGCTTTTCCCGGTCTCGAATCTGTACCCGCAATCGCCTCTGCCCAAGCCGGTCCTGATGTCGATGGTCCTGCCCGTGACGCCGGAGAATCCCTCGATGACCGCGAAGCGGACGACGTAGTGGCTCCACCTGGGCTGCCCGGACGTCTCGATCGAAGACGCCGTCACCCTGCCAGCGAAGACCGCGTCAGCCTCCTGGAAAAGGAAACAGGTCTGAACTCCCGCGAGCCCGCCGCAGGAGCAGGCCGACGCGGCCACGGGCGCAAGAAGGAACAGGGAGAGGGCGGCGAGGAGCGATCTCATCGCTGAATCAGACAGGCGGAGGGGCTGAGAAGTTCCGGGGGACGTAAGGCTTGACGAATCCTCCTTGCAATCGACGCGCTTTCCTTGCATCGATCCAGTTTTCCTTGCTAGACTTCAGCCCAGGAGGACGCGATGGAAACCGCAGTCACCAAAAAAGGCCAGACGAACATTCCGGCGGCGATCCGCAAGCGGTACCAGATCCACGAAGGAGATCGTCTCGTCTGGCTCGACGAAGGTGACGTCATCCGCGTGATCCCGGTGCCTGCAGATCCGATTGGCGCTCTGCGGGGATCTGCCCGCGGCGAGCGACTCCTGGAGCGCCTGCTTCAGCAGCGCCACGAGGATCGCCAGCGTGGATCCTAAGCCGTTCGTACTCGACACCTCCGCTCTTTTCTCTCTCCTGGAGGAAGAGCCTGGGGCGGATCGGGTGGAGAAGATCTTGCGGAAAGAGAAGGTCTATCTCCCCTGGGTTGCTCTCCTCGAAGTGCACTACATAAGCCAACAGGAGCGAGGCGAAGACATCGCGAACTTCCGCCTGGCGCTCCTCAAGAAATTGTCTGCCGAAATCGTCTGGCAGCATGACGAGCCTGCTCTCCTGCTGGCGTCGCGCTTCAAGGCGCAGCATCGGATGTCCCTGGCCGATGCGTTGATCGCTGGGATTGCCCGCCGGTTGAATGCAATCCTGGTCCACAAAGACCCGGAGCTTGATGCGTTGGACGGCGTCGTAGACCTGGAAGCCCTCCCCTACAAAGCATGATCTCCATCCGCCCCGCCCGTCCGGGCGACGCCGAAGTCTGGTCCCGTCTGCGTCACGATCTCTGGCCCGAAGGCCCCCTGGCCGAACACCGTCAAGAGATTGAAGACTTCTTCGCGGGACGAGCGGCCGAGCCTCTCGCCGTTTTGATGGCCGAAGGAGGGCATCACGAGATCCTGGGTTTCGCAGAGCTCTCGATCCGGCCCAGCGCCGAGGGGTGCACGACCGATCGGATCGCCTACCTCGAAGGTTGGTACGTAGCGCCGGAAGCTCGCGGCCGGGGCGTCGGACGCGCACTCGTGGAATCCGCCCAGGACTGGGCACGCCAGGAAGGCTGCGCGGAATTTGCCTCGGACACCGAGGCCGGCAACGAGATCAGCACCGCGGCTCATCATGCGGTCGGTTTTGAAGAGGTGGGAATGATCCGCTGTTTCCGGAAGACGTTGTAGATCGCCGCCGGGAAAGATTCGCTGCGCAGGTACCGCTTCATCAGGAAGAGCTCGGATTTCTTTCGCGCTCCTCCATTCCACGCTGGAATCGACTTCGGGCAGGCGATTGACCAGAGAATTGGACGGGAGGATGGCCGATTCCTCTCAGCCCGTTCGATTCCGTTTCAAAACAACGCCCTTCCGTCGTGCCCAAGCGCAGGCCATCTCGCAATGGACCGCGGATGCTTTGCACAGACTCATTCCGGTTTGCCGCGGCGTCCGCTGGAGCGGCAGAACCTTCCGCGGCTCCAGAATCGATCCGTTCAAACCGCCCGGCGCTTCTGACAGTCCGGAACCGCGCCAGCCACGACAGAATCACGCCAGTCGAGCCGTCCGCGGCGTCCGAGACTCCAGAATGGAGTTGGCCAGATTGTCCGAGCCTTCTGATGGTTCAGAATGGGACTGGTCAGGACGTCTTCGGCTTCTGCCGATCCAGAATGGGCTCGCTCAACTCAGCTTAGGCTTCTGCTGACAGGAAACCGCGCCAGCCAAGCCGCCTTGAGCTTGTGATGACGAAGAATCGAACGGTTCAAGGCGTCGTCGACGAAACAAAACGTGCGCACAGCGCACCCTACGGATAATACCCCCGCGCCGTCCGTGCCTTGCCGCGTTTGACCTTCACTTCGACCGGCCGGAAACCGAGGTCGTCGGCTTTGCGGTCGGAGTTGTAGGCGAGCAAGTAGCGGCTGCGCAGCTCTTGCTCGATCTGGGCGTAGACGCCGGTCAGCTCGGAGGCGTGGCTGACGAAGAAGACTCGGCCTCCGGTGGCGGCGGCGAGGTCGCTCAGCTTGTTTCTCGCTTCCCTTTCGCGGAGCGAGATGTCGAGGCCGACGCAATAGATGGCGACGCCGCTCCGGCGTGCGTATTCCAGAGCGGTTTCCCACGGCGTCGAGCTGGCGTTGTCGCCGCCGTCGGTGAGCAGGATCATCGCCCGTTGGCCTTTGGTGCTGCGAAAATAATACAGGCCGGTGACCAGGGCGTCGTGCATCGAGGTGCGGCCGTGCGCGCGCAGGCCCTCCAGCGCGTCAACGACTCCTTCGACGTCGTCGGTGGGCGGCATGACGAGATAGGGCTGGAAGGAAAACCCGATCGCGAAGGCGCGGTCTTTCGGCGTCATCAGGCTGTGCAGGATGTTCGCTCCGGCGCGCTGCGCCTCGCCGAGCGAGGTGGCCATGGAGATGGAGGTGTCGACCAGGAAACCGAGGGTGAGCGGTAGGTTTTCCACGTGCTCGAACTTGACGAGCTTTTGCGGTTTGCCGGCCTCCAGGACTTCGAAATCGGAGGCGGTGAGGCCGCGCACGTTCTGGCCCGAATTGTCGGTGACGGAGGTGTAGAGCTCGACGAGGTCGACATCAACCTGCTCCAGGTTTTCCGGCGCGCGCAGAAAACGCACCGCTTCGTTTTTCGAGCCATCGTCGAGCTCGGCGGTGACGCCGACGTAGACGATGTCGTCCTTCGGCACCTTGATCTCCCACTGCCAGGGCGGCGCCGTACGGGTCTCGACCGGCGTGTCGTTCAGTCGCAGCTCGACCCTTTCGACACGGCGCTCTTCGGGGACGACGATCTCCGCCCGGACGGTCGCTTTCGCCGTGGGGCGGGCTCCCGCTTTCGGCTCGGCGATGGTGACGCGGAAGGTGCCGCGCGCCTGGTTGAGGACGATCTCGTCGGATGCCACCAGCAGGCCCGCGTCGTCGTAGCCGTCCACTTTCACGATCTGCTCGCGCGGGAAGGGCGACAGGCGCACTTCGGCGGCGTAGGGCGGATGGGTGCGGGTGAGCTGCGACTCGCCGTCGACCGAGAAGACAACCTTTTTGATGCGGTCGCCGACCACCACGGTCTCCGCACGCCAGACGGCGAGCATCACCTCACCCATCGGCGGCACGAGGAGGACGGCGTCGCGGCCGGCCTTGCGCAGTTCCTGGACTTCGCCCGGTACGGCTTTCGACACCGCCGCGGCGAGCTTCACTTCCGGCGCGTCGGGTACACGGAATCCGCGGGTCAGCAGGGCCTGAGCGTTGCTCCCTTCATCGCGGACACGCAGACGGAGGAGGAACGTCTCTCCCGGCCGCAGCGGCCGTTCGAAGAACAGCGGCACGGCGGTTTCCTGCGCTCCGGGCGGCGGCACGCGGTAGCGGACGCGGAAGGTGTCGAAAATCTTGTCTTCGCCTTCGAGCATCGCTTCCACGGTCAGTCGGACCACCGGCGGCTTGTCACCCTCGGCGGCGTTGGTAAAAGTTTTCTCTTCGCCAGGGGTCAGGGCGAGAAGGGCGCGCGCGGTGAGCCGCTGCCCCTGCCAGACGGGGAAATCCATCGCGAAGCTCTCGATGCCGAGACGCTGCGGCTCCGCGGGCAATGACGTCGCGGCGGCGCTTTCTGCCCAGGCGCTCAGGCTCGCCGGATGCGCCAGGACGGCCGCACGGTCCTGCGGGCGCGCCCAGCGGTAATCGCGCACCGTTTCCGTCCGGTCCGATTTGCCGACGGTTCCGTTCCGGGTATTTTTCTTGTTCGAACCTTCCCGCTTGCCACGCAGGCCGTCGATGCCGGTGGCGCGGTCGACTTCTTCCGACGAGGGACAGAAGCGGCGGTCGATGCGCGTGCCGCCGACCCCTTCGAGCTCCCACTGGCTCAGCCAGCCCGCCATGTCCTTGGTGTAGAGCGCCTGCTTGGAATCGATCGGCAGCCAGATGCGGAACGGCTCGCCGGGCGCCGATTGATAGAGGACGAGCAGGCGCTCGGCGGGAGCCTGGCCGTAGGTCCAGACCTCCAGCGGCTTGAACGCGGAGCCACAATCGATCACATCGCGGACGCGCGGCGAGCCCAGGAGGAAGAGGAGCTGCGCCCGCGAATCGTTCGCCGCCAGGAATTCACGGGCGACGAGACTGGAGCGCCGGCGCACGCCTTCGCTCAAGTTATTTTGCGCAACGAAGTCGTGGATGAACACGGTGCGGCCGGCTTCGTCCAGGGCCAGAAAGGCGGCGCGCTGGGTTGCGTCCAGCAGCAGGCCCGCTCCTTCTTGCCAGAAAATCCGCTGCTCGTCGGGCCATAGATGCGGATCCTGGACGTCCGCTGCAGCGGCTCTCCCTGGAACGATCAGCAGCGTCAACGCGAGCACCGAAACCGCGAATGCTTTCATGACAAGCTCCTTGACCGGTAGGTGCCCCTGACCGTCCTTGCCTTGAGGCCGTTCTTTTTGATCTTCACCGTGATCTCCCGGTAGCCCGGAGGCCCACCCGCCGCCTTCCCGTCGTCGTCGTAGGTCACCCGATAGCGGCTGCGCAGCTCGTTTTCGATCTGCGTGTAGGCGCCCGCCAGCTCGCCGGCGTTTTCGATGCTGAACAGGCGGCCGCCGGTGACCTCGCACAGCTCGGCCAGCTTGGCCCGGTCGTAGCTGCCGAGCATGGGGAGATGAAAACCGATCGTGTAGAGGACGACGCCGCTGCGGCGGGCATACTCCACCGTGTCGCGGGTGGTGAAAAAACTCGCGTTGTCGCCGCCGTCGGTCACCATCACCAGGGCGCGCTGCCCCTGCTGGCCGCGAACGTAGTAGAGGCTCTGGATGACGGCGTCGTGCAATGCGGTATAGCCCCACGAAGCGCCGGTCGCCGGGTTCTTGGTCGACCAATCCCAGTTGGGCGGAGCGCCGAATTCGACTTTCTGGAGGTCGGATGTCGGCGGCGTCTCGAGGTGCGGGCGATCGGCGAAGGTGACCGAGAACGCCTTGTCGTTCGGTCTTAGCGCGCTGTGCAGAAAATCCGTGGCCGCCTGCCGCGCGGCGCCGTGAACCCAGTCCATGGAGCGCGACGTGTCGAGCAGGATGCCCACCGTCCAGGGCAGGTTCCGCGCCGGCTCGACCTTGACGACCTGCTGCTTGCGGCCGGCCTCGTAGACCTCGAAGTCAGAGGATTCCAGGTCCGCGATTGGATGCTTGGCGGCGTCCGTCACCGCCACGAAAAGCTCGACCAGGCCGACGTCGATCTCGTCGAGCACCTGCGGCGATTTGAGGAAGCGCACCGCTTCGGTGTGGCTGCCGTCGTCGAGGGTAACGACCGCGCTGAGATAGGCCACGTCTCCCGCCGGGACGTCGATCTCCGTCTGCCAGGGCGGCCGGCTGAGCTTGGCGACCGGCGCGTCGTTGAGCTTCCATTCCAACGCCTCCACCCGGCGGCCGTCGGGGAAGCTCAGCGCCGCACGGGCGGTGATGCGTCCTTGATCGATCTTCGCGCCGCGGGGAGGATTGAGAATCCACAGGCCGAGCGCGCCGCGCGGCTGGTTGAGGATCACTTCATCGGAGGCCACCAGCACGCCCGCGGCATCGTAGCCTTCGGCCCGCACCGTCTGCTCGACCGGGAAATGCTGCACGTCGAGCTTGGCCTTGAACGGCGGCCGGTCGACGGTCTTCTGGATCTTGCCGTCGACCAGGAAGACAACCTTTTTGATCCGGCCGCTATGCACCATCGCTTCGGGGCGCCAGAGATCGAACACCAGATCCACCGGCGCCGGGGTGAGGACGAGCGGATGATCCATCTCCGCTTCTTGTCCGGCGAGCTGACCGGCGAGCAGCAACAGCAGCGACGCGGCGGCGAACGCCTTCATGCGGCCTCCTCCGGGGAGTTACTGATAGGTTCCGTGCACGGTTCGCGCCTGAAGACCTGGCTTCTTGACCTTCACCTCGACCTCACGGTACGCGCCGGCGGCGCTCTCCGCGCTCTTCTGGATGGCGTTGTAGGTCACCAGATAGCGGCTGCGCAGCTCTTTTTCGATCTGCGCGTAGATCGCCGGCAGCTCCTGCGCCTTGTCGGTGGTGAACAGACGGCCGCCGGTGGTCGTGGACAGCTCGGTAAGCTTGGACCGGATACCACCGATCAGCGGCAGGCTGAATCCGATGGTGTAGATCGAGACGCCGCTGCGCCGGGCGTACTCGACGACGTCCTTGTAATTGAAATAGCTCGCGTTGTCGTCGCCGTCCGAGAGCAGCACCAGGGCGCGCTGGCCGGACAGGCCGCGGAAGTAGTAGAGGCTGTCGATCAGGGCGTCGTGCAGCGCGGTCTCGCCCTCCGCCCGCAGGCCGGAGATGGAACGCGCCACCTCCTCGATGTCGTCGGTGGGCGGCATGTCGAGGCGCGGGCGGCCGGCGAAGCTCACCGCGAAAGCCTTGTCTTTCTTCTTCGTGACGCGTTGCAGGAAGTCTCCCGCGGTCCGCGCGGCGATGCCGATCGTCGACTCCATCGAGCCCGAGGTGTCGAGCAGGACGCCGACGGTGAGCGGCAGGTTCTGCACTTGCTCGAACTTGGCGATCTCCTGCTTCTTGCCCGCCTCGAAAACTTCGAAATCACCCTGTTCCAGGCCGAGGACCGGCTGATTGCTCTTGTCGGTCACCGCGACATACAGCTCGACGAGATTGACGTCGATCTCTTCCAGATATTGCGGCGACTTCAGGAAGCGCACCGCCTCGGCGTGGCTGCCGTCGTCGAGCGTCACGACCGCGGTCACGTAAGCGAGATCGGCAGGCGGGACCTCGATTTCGGCCTGCCAGGGGGGCCGCGTGACTTTGCTCACCGGCGCGTCGTTGATCTTGAATTCAACCGCGTCGACGCGGCGGCCGTCCGGGACCATGACCTCGGCGCGGGTGACCACCTTGCCGCTGTTGATCCGCCGGCCCTTGGGCGGATCGACGATCCAGATGCCCAGGGCGCCGCGCGGCTGGTTGAGCACCACCTCGTCTTCGGCGATCAGGACACCTTTTTCGTCGTACCCCTGGGCGCGCACTGTCTGCTCGGTCGGAAAGTGCGCCAGGCGCAGCTCGGCGGTGTAGGGCGGCTTGGTGCGGGTGACCTGCACCGTGCCGTCGACCAGAAAGACAACCTTTTTGATCCGCGCGTCGCGCACCAGCGCATCGGTGCGCCAGAGCCCGAGCACCACCTCGGCCGGCGGCGCCACCAGCATCAGGCCGTGCTCGACCAGACGGTCGGGCGCGTCCTGCGCGGCCAGCGCCGACTCGGAGAGCCAGGAAGAGGCCAGGAACATGACCAAGGCGGTGCATCTCGCGAGATCCTTCGTTCCCTTCATACCGGGGGGCTCCTTCCTACTGGTACGTGCCGCGGACGGTTCTCGCCTTGAGACCCGATTTCTTCACCTTCACCTCGACCTCCCGGTAGCCGCTCTGGGGGCCTTTCTGATCCGAGTTGTAGGCCACCAGATAGCGGCTGCGCAGCTCTTTTTCGATCTGCGCATAGATCCCCGGCAGCTCCTGCGGCTTGTCGGTCGTGAACAGGCGGCCGCCGGTGGATTCGGACAGCTCGTTGAGCTTGGACCGGATGCCGCCGCCGATCGACGACAGGTTGAAGCCGATGGTGTAGATCGCGACGCCGCTCCGCTTGGCGTACTCCAGGGCGTCCTTGTACTTGAAGTAGCTCGCGTTGTCGTCGCCGTCCGACAGCAGCACCAGGGCGCGCTGCCCCTGCATGCCGCGGAAGTAGTAGAGGCTCTGCACCAAGGCATCGTGCAGCGCGGTGTCGCCCACCGCCTGCAGACCGTTGATCGACTGTGCCACGGCTTCGATGTCGTCGGTCGGCGGCATGTCGAGGCGCGGACGGTCGGAGAAGCTCACCGCGAAGGCCTTGTCTTTCGGCTTCAGCACGCGGTGCAGGAAGTCGCCAGCGGCGCGCTCGGCGATGCCGATGCTCGACGCCATGGAGCCCGAGGTGTCGAGGAGGACGCCGACGGTCAGCGGCAGGTTCTCCACCAGCTCGAACTTGGCGATCTCCTGCTTCTTGCCACCCTCGAAGACCTCGAAATCGCTCTGCTGCAATCCCGGCACCGGCTGGTTGTTCTTGTCGGTCGCCGCGACATAGAGCTCGACGAGGTTGACGTCGACCTCTTCGAGATAGTTCGGCGACTTGACGAAACGCACGGCCTCGGCATGGCCGCCGTCGTCGAGCGTGACGCCGACAGTGATGTAGGCGAGATCGGCCGCCGCCGGAATCTCCACCTCCGCCTGCCAGGGCGGTTTGGTGAGCTTGGTCACCACGGTGTCGTTGATCTTGAACTCCAGCGCGTCGACGCGGCGGCCGTCCGGCACCATCAGCTCGGCGCGGGCGAGCACCTTGCCGCTGGCGATCCGGCGCCCTTTCGGCGGATCGACGATCCAGACCCCCAGGGCGCCGCGCGGCTGGTTGATCACCACCTCGTCGGAGGCCACGAGCTGCGACTTTTCGTCGTACCCCTCCGCCCGCACCGTCTGCTCGGTCGGAAAGCGCGCCAGGCGCACCTCGGCCGAGAACGGCGGCGCCGTGCGGGTGAGCTGCACCGTGCCGTCGACCAGGAAGATGACTTTCTTGATCCTGTTGCCGGTGACCAGGGTCTCGGCGCGCCAGACGCCGATCACCACGTCGGCCGGCGGCGGCATGAGGATCAGGCTGTCCTTGCCCGTCTGGGCCGTGAGCGGCACCAGCGTTCCGGTGCTGGGAGCCGTTCCGGACGATCCGGACGGCCCGTTCACAACACCCGCCGGCATCGCTTCCGGCACGGCCACCGCCGGCACCAGGAAGCCCTTCGCCAAGCGGGCCTCGGCGCCGCTGGTCTCATCCTTGACCACCAGGCGGAGGAGGAAAGGCTTCTCCAGCCGGAGGGAGCGGTCCACCGCGAGCAGCAGCGGCTCGTTGTTCTGCGGCACCGGCAGCCGGTAGCGGACGCGCATCTCCTCGAACGGCTTGCCGTCCTGCTCGACGATGCCCTGGATGTTCAGCGCGTAGACCGTCTTGCCGCTGTCGTCGACCGTCTGCAGCCCCTTGGTCGGAATCTGGAGCAGGGCGCGCACGCGCATCCGCTGCCCCTGGAGCTCGGGGAAGTGGATCTCGAAGTCCGAGATCTCCAGCGGGTTCGGCACCGGCGGCGCCTTGGTCGCCGCGGCGGTGACCGCCCAGGCGGCGAGGTCCTTCGGCGTGGCCAGGTAGGACGAGTTGTCGATCGGCTTGATGGTGAACCCGTTGCCGGACGAGTGCGCGCCGGTCAAGCCCGGGACGCCCGTCGCGAGGTCGATCTTCTTGACCGCCTCCTCGCAGACCTGGAGGTCGAAACGCGCGCCCGAGATGTATCCGCGCAGCTCCTCCCACTGCTCCAGCCAGTACTCCATGTCCTTGGTGTAGAGCGCGCGCTTGGAGTCGATCGGCACCCAGAGGCGAAACGGCTCCCCCGGTCCCTGCCGGTAGACCACCACGCCGTGCTCGATCGGCTTGCCCCTTGGGCTGACGCCGACGTGGTAGGTCCACACCTCCGACGGCTGGAACGCTGTGCCGCAGTCGACGATCAGGCGCTCCGCCGGCATGCCGTTCAGGAAGGCGATCTTCCAGCGCACGTCGCTCGCCGAGGCGAACAGGCTGTCCGCCAGCCGGCCGCGCTGGACGATCCCTTCGCGCAGACCCGCGGTCTTCTTGTAGAAGGCCTCGATGAAGCGGTCGCGGCCGGCCTCGTCGAGGGAGCGCATCTCGGCGCGCTGCTCGGCGGTCAGCAGAAGCCCGGGACCGTCCTGAAAAAAGGACCGCTGCGCTTCCGGCCAGAGGACCGGATCGCCGGCCGGAGCGGTGGTCGATGCGGACGGTGCGGACGAGGGAGGCTGCGGCAGCGCGGGGGCGGCCGTCAGCAGAGCGAGCAGAGGGAGGGCGAAGACCGGCAGAGTACGCATTTGTCTCGACTTTCGCACAGAGGACCGGGATGCACGGCAGGTGCCACTGGGGGTGCCACCGGAGCCAGTGAGATCTGGGAGCACCCGTGGAAGCAAAAAAGCTGGCACACGGCGCGCCGAGCGACTAGTATGGACCACAGCCACGCCATGCCCAAGATCATCAACCAACCGATTCGTGCCTGGGAGAACGGCGACCTCGTCCAGGGGTTCGCCCTGCTCACCAAAAAAGAGGTCCGCCAGGACCGCAACGGCAAGAGCTATATGGACTTGGAGCTCGCCGACGCGAGCGGCTCGATCGTCGCCAAGGTGTGGGCGGACAGCCCCGCGATGGCCTCCCAGTTCGAAGCCCACCAGTTCATCAAGTTCCGCGGCTCGGTGAAGAGCTATCGCGACCAGCTCCAGCTCAGCATCGACGCCTGCCGGGTGGCCAACGAGCAGGATCGCGGCGACGGCTTCAACGAGTCGCTGCTGGTGCCGTCCACCAAGGAGGACATCGACGATCTCTGGGCGCGACTCTCCCGCCTGCTGGAAGAGAAAGTCGGCCGCCCGATCCTCCGCCGGCTGGCCCGCGAGACGCTGGCGCTGCACGGTCCGGCCCTGCGCGAGCATCCGGCCGCGAAGTCGATGCACCACGCCTACCGCGGCGGTCTCCTGGAGCACGTGGTCTCCATGGCCGAGCTGGCGGACAAGGTCTGCGACCACTATCACGACGTGGACCGCGACCTGGTGCTCGTCGGCGTCCTCTTCCACGACCTCGGCAAGCTCTACGAGCTGGGAGCGATGCCGGCCAACGACTACACCCTGGTCGGACGCCTGGTCGGCCACGTGGTCATCGGCCGCGACCTGCTGCGCGACCGCTGCCGCGCGATCGAAGGCTTCCCCGAAGACCTCCAGCTCCTGCTCGAGCACATGGTCCTCTCCCACCAGGGCAAGAAGGAGTTCGCCTCACCGGTCGAGCCGATGACGTCCGAGGCGCTGGTCCTGCACTTCATCGACGATCTCGACTCCAAGCTCAACCAGCTCCGCGCCTCCCGCGAGGCCGCCGTGCTCACCAACGGCATCTCCTACAGCAAAGGCTTCGGGCGCTACGTCTACGTGCCCGCCCTGCCGGAGAATGGGCCGGAGAACGGCACCGCCTTCTGCCCGGACCCCGATCCGCACGCCGAAGAGGCCGAAGAAGCCGAGGCCACCAGCGCGGACCCGGGTGGCCTCGCGCTCCAGCCCCGCCTGTTCCAGGGCTCCTGACGCTCTGCCGCGGAGCGGCAAAAGCGGTGTATGCTTCGGAATGTCGCGGTGCGGCATCAGGAGGTGACACCATGGAAGACATCCGGGTCGTCGGCCCCTATCACGGGCCGCGGTATGAGCAGGTCCTCACCGAGAAATCCCTCGCCTTCGTCGCCGGTCTGGAACGCCGGATGCGCGACGCCCGCCGCGAGCTGCTGGCACGGCGGGAGCGGCGCCTCGCCGATCTGGAAGCCGGCATCCTCCCCGAATTTCCGGACGAGACGGAGGGCCTCCGCGAAAGTGTCTGGCGGGTGGCGCCGGAAGCGCCGGGACTGGTCGACCGGCGGGTGGAGATCACCGGTCCGGTCGAGCGCAAGATGATGATCAACGCCCTCAACTCCGGGGCGAGCGTGTTCATGGCCGACTTCGAGGACTCCCTCGCACCCTCCTGGCAGAACGTGGTCGAGGGGCAGGCGAACCTGATCGACGCCGTGCGGCGCGAGATCTCGTTCGCCAATCCCGACGGCAAGGAGTACCGCCTCAACGAGCGGATCGCCACCCTCGTCGTGCGGCCCCGCGGCTGGCATCTGGACGAGCGGCACGTCCTGGTGGACGGCGAGCCGGTGTCGGCCAGCCTGTTCGACTTCGGCCTCTACTTCTTCCACAACGCCGCCGAGCTGATCCGCCGCGGCATCGGTCCCTACTTCTACCTGCCGAAGCTCGAAAGCCACACCGAAGCGGGACTGTGGAACGAGGTCTTCGAGCACGCCCAGGACGATCTCGACATCCCGCGCGGCACCATCCGCGCCACGGTGCTCATCGAGACCATCCTGGCCGCCTTCGAGATGGACGAGATCCTGTGGGAGCTGCGCGATCACGCCGCCGGCCTGAACGCCGGCCGCTGGGACTACATTTTCAGCATCATTCGAAAATTTGGATACGGACACGGCGTCCTGCCCGACCGCTCGCAGGTGACGATGACGGTGCCGTTCATGCGCTCGTACAGCGACCTCCTGGTGCAGACCTGCCACCGCCGCGGCGCCCACGCCATCGGCGGCATGGCGGCCTTCATTCCCAGCCGGCGCGACGCGGAGGTCAACGAGCGGGCGCTCAGCAAGGTGCGGGAGGACAAGGAGCGCGAGGCGCGCGCCGGCTTCGACGGCACCTGGGTGGCGCACCCCGACCTGGTGCCGGTGGCCAAGGAGATCTTCGACCGCGTTCTCAGCAGCCAGGGCGGCCAGCCGCACCAGAAGAACAAGCTGCGCGAGGATCTGGACATCCACACCACCGATCTGCTCGATTTCCGGGTCGAAGGCGGACAGGTCACCGAAGACGGCGTGCGCCTCAACATCAACGTCGCCTTGCAGTATCTGGACTCCTGGCTGCGCGGGATCGGCGCCGCGGCGATCCACAACCTCATGGAAGACGCCGCCACGGCGGAGATCTCCCGCTCCCAGCTCTGGCAGTGGCTGCGCAACGAAACCGCGCTGGCCGACGGCCGGCCGTTCACCGCCGACCTCTACCGGGAGATCCGCGACCAGGAGCTGCACAAGCTTGGGGGATCGGACACCGGCCGCCTCCGCGACGCCACCGAAATCCTGGACGAGCTTGTGCTCAGCACCGATTTCGTGCCGTTCCTGACGCCGATGGCGTACGAACGGCTGGACTGACAGGCGAAACGGGGAGGCCTCGAGCCGAGAGGAAGCACCGCGCGAGGCGCTTCCTCCCGGTCCGTCTGGACGCCGAGCTTACCGCTGGGGCGGCTTCTGGGCCGGCGCTGCCGGAGCGGCGGCGGCTTCCTGCGGCTTGACCTGATAGCCGACGACCTTCCAGCCGGCCGGATACAGGAACGAGGTCACCACCTCCCACATCGGTTTGGGCTGCTGCTGGAACGCGGTGTCGAAGGTCGCGATCACGTACTTGCCGGTCGGCGCATTGGGCAGGTCCTTGGTGACCACGACGCTCTTCAGATTGCGCTGGCTCACGTCGCCCAGCGGCTTGCGCATGGCACCGAGACCATTCGCCCACTGGTCGCGCGGCGCGCTGCGGTACAGCTCGCCGGCCTGGTCGTAGCTGTCGCCGAACTGGCCCGCGTCCACCAGCGCCAGCCAATCGCGGGATGCGGTGACGGCCATCTCGTCCCGCGGCTGGTTGCCTTGGGCTGCCGCCGGCGCCATCGCCGGAGCCGCGGCCGGCGCCGGGGTGGCCGTCTGGGCCGTGGTGGAGTCGGCCGACGGGGTGGCTTCCGCCGGAGTCTCGGTGATCTTCACACCTCCCGCGGCCGGCTTCTTCGCCGGGGCCGGCTGGGGGCGGCGGACCTGCGGCGCCTGGGCTGACGCCTGTCCGGCAAGGCCCAGCGCGAGGGCCAGCGCGGCGAGAAACGTCGTCAAGGTCTTCGTCTTCATCGTTTCCTCCTTACGATCAAACGTATCCAGTGCCCCGTCGAGGGGCCGAGCCCCTCATTTATGCAAGAGGCGGACCCGGCGGGCCACCGTGCTGGAGACCCGCGCAGCCGTCCTCTCCTGGAGACTCAGCGAAAGCAGGCCGAGCGCCAACCGAGGGCTTGCGAACCAGGCGACGACCGCTGGCTGCGGGATCATAGGCGCGGGAGTTTACACCAGCTCACGCGTCCAGACGATGGAAAAAACCTTCCGCAGTCCAGAAGCGGAACCAGGCCCGCAGAGCCGCCGCCAGCTCGTCGTCGCCGAGGTCGCTGGCGGCCGCCGCCGCGGCGAGCGCCTCGCCCACTGGAACCCGGTCCAGAAGCGCGCTCAGCAGGGCGTGCTGCGGGCGGCTCACGGTGTAGCGGCGCACCACGAAGTCGCGACGCAGGATCGCGACCAGCTCTTCCCCGGGCTCGGGGATCGGCAGCTCGCTCTCTTTGCCGGCTCCGTCCTCTGCGTTCTCTTCGGCCCGTGCCGCGGTGTAGTAGGCGTTCACCGGGAAGCGTGAGACCAGAAGGCGCAGGCAGACCACCGGCACCAGCCGGGCGGCGGCGAAGCGCTCGGGCGCGATGCCGTCCAGATCGTCCGGCCGCAAGAGAGTCTGCCCCTCGACACCCGGACCGTCGAAGACCTTGGCCAGAGTCAATTCGAGCCGGGCGAGGTCGACCAGGAAGTCGGGCCAGTCCGCATCCGGCGGGCGGGTCTCGTCGAGAAACCGCGGAAAGCTCTCCCCCAGCCGGTCGAGGGTGTAGCTGCGCGACGGATAGCGCTGGAGATACTCGAAGCCGAAGCTGTCGAAGACCTCCTCGCCCAGGGCCTTTTTGAGCACCGGAAAACAGTCTCCGAGGCATTCGAGGAGCCGCGCCCAGTAGGCGTTGGCGTAGATCGAGAGGCGCTCCTCGGCGGTCAGGTTACGCGACCGCCGGACGACGGTTTCGAGCTCCCCGCGATCGAGGCGGATCAGCCGCTGCGCCTCGCCCGCCGCGCTCCCCGCCGCGACACCTTCCGGATGGGTGACGACCGCCTGGAACCACTGCTGGACGACGTCGAGAGGAGGCCCGGTGTCCGAATCCTCCGGTTTCATTCGACCTCCGGCCGGATGTGGTGCAGCGGATGCGGTATTGGCGACATTGGAGAGCTTGCCGCCGCCACCAGATCCGCCTCCTCCGTCTCGCCTTCGGGCTCCGCCGGCAGGTTTTCGCTCATGAATCGCTTCGCCTTCAGCACCTCGTCGTGGAGCACCGGGAAGGGCGGAATTTTGGCGTCCCATTCGAGCAACGTCGAGACGCCGCCGGTGAGCTGGTGCGCCAGCCGGTAGAGGTCCCAGACCGGATCGATGACGTGGCCGTCGTGCGTGTCGATCAGGTGGGTGACGTAGTTGCTGTGCCCGGCGAGGTGGAACTGGACGATCCGCTCGTGGGGCAGGGCGCGGATGAAGACCTCGGGGTCGAGATCGTGGTTGAAGCTCGACACGTAGACGTTGTTGACGTCGAGGAGCAGGCCGCAATCCGCCTCTTCGGCCATGCGGCTGATGAACTCGTGCTCCTCCATCGTGGAGCCGGTGAAAGTCACATACGAGCTGGGATTTTCCAGCACGAACGGCCGCTCCAGCACATCCTGCACGATGCGGATCCGCTCCACCACGTGGCGCAAGGTCTGCTCGGTGAACGGCACCGGCAGCAGGTCGTGCGTATTGCGGCCGAGCACGCCGGTCCAGCAGAGGTGGTCCGAGATCCAGCGCGCGTTCACCTCCCGCGCCAGGACCTTGAGCTTCTTCAGGTAGTCGCGGTCGACCGGATCGTTCGAGCCGATCGACAGTGAGACGCCGTGCATGACGATGGCATAGCGCTCGGCGAGCTGTTGCAGCACGTAGCGCGGCCGGCCGCCGGAGTCGATGTAGTTCTCACTGATGATCTCGAACCAGTCGACGTCCGGCGTGGTGCGCAGGATGTGGTCGAAATGGACACTCCGCAGGCCCACCCCGAGGCCGAGGTTCTGATGGCCGAGGCGGGCTCCGCGGGCGTCCATTGGATCTCTGGGGGCAGTCTGGCGACCTACTTGCCGCAGCTCGCGGGCGCCGCGCCGAACTTCTTGCCGGCCTTGGTCATCGAGGCCTCGAAGCTCGCGCGCGCCTTTTTCCAGCCGTCGCCGGACAGGGGGACGTTGCAGCCGCCCTTCCCCTTGCAGTCGTTGCTGGCCGGCTTGTCGCCGCCGCCGAGCCCCTTGCAGTCGTTCATGCCGGAGCAGCCATGGGACTGCACGGTGGCGCAGCTCCCCTGCCCCGCGCAGTCGTTCTTGGCGCCCGCTCCGTGCCCCTTGCAGTCGTTGAGGCCGCAGCAGAGATGCTTCTCGGCACCGGCCGCCGGCACGGCGGCGAGCAGAGAGCTGCCGGTCAGCAGGGATCCGGCGACCACACCACCCAGGGCGGCAAGGGTCAGCTTGCCGAAGTCCCGCCTGCTCACGTCATCCATCTTCATGGCTCGGGTCTCCTCTCTTACCACTTCATCTGGTAGAGCATCCAGTATACGACGACCCCGGTGACCGACACGTAGAGCCAGATCGGCAGCGTCCAGCGGGCGATGGCCTTGTGGCGGTCAAATCGCTTCTTGGTGGCGCGCCAGACGGTGATCACCGCCAGGATGGGAACCGTGGCGGCGAGGATCGTGTGGGTCAGCAGGATGCTCAGGTAGATCGTGCGCGGCAGGCCGGTCCCCGGAAAACGGACTGAGCCGACCTGCGCGTGATAGACGAGATAGGACGTGAGGAAGAGCGTCGAGCAGACCAGCGCGGCGATCATCACGTTGCGGTGCGCGGTGAGCCGACGCCGCCGGATCAGCACGTAGCCGGTCACCAGCAGAACGGTGGCCAGGCTGTTGAGGGTCGCATTGACCGCCGGCAGATCATGAACGTCGATCATGCGCCCTCAAATGCCCGCAACCGTCCGCAACGACATCTCGCTACTTCGTGGCCGGCGCCGCGACGGGCTCGGCGGCAGGCGCGGGGACAGCAGCCGGAGCCGCCGCGATGGCGACCTTCGGCGCGTTCTCGGCCATCCACTTCTCGAAGTCCGCCTGTGACTCGACGGTGTAGGAGCCGCGCATGCGGTAGTGGCTCAAACCGCAGAGCTGAGCGCAGGCGATGTCCCACTGGCCGGTCTTGACGGGCTGGAACCAGATGGGGATCACCTGGCCGGGGATCGCGTCCTGCTTCACCCGCATCTGGGGCAGGGTAAAGCTGTGGATCACGTCCTTGGTGGTGAGCTTGATGATCACCGGCTTGTCCACCGGCAGGTGCATCTCGTTCAGGGCGACGACGTCGTCCTTCCCCGCCGGATCGTTCGGATCGAGGCCGAGAGGATTGGTGCCGGTCTGCACGAACTCCGAGTCGGTGCGGCCGAACACGCCGTCCTTGCCCGCGTAGTGGATGTTCCAGGCGAACTGCTCGGCCACCACCTTCACCACCGTCGCCTCGGACTCGGGCGGAATGGCGCTCACCCGGTTCGCCCAGATCGGCACGGCGAAGACGACGAGGAGAAGGACCTCGATCAACGCGATCGCCGCCTCACCATAGGTCGAGAAATGCCCCTTGGCTCCGGCATGGCTCGCCTGCGGGTTCCGTCCCTTGCGGAAACGGATGAGCGCATACGCGAAGAAGATCCCCCAACCCACGAAGAGGACGAGCATCAGCCAGTGCACCAGCGCGGTCAGATTGTCGAGCTGGGCCGCGTGCGCCGACGCCTGCTCCGGAAAATTCATCGGGAGACCATAGAACGTCTTCATCAGTGCTTCCCTCCGTGGATGAGGCGCAGCCGCGGGCGCACCGGCTGCTGCTCTTCAAGTTTCTTCGACCGTTTCCGGAAGTCCCAGAACACCTTGCCGATGCCGACGTATACGAGGCAGACGACGCCGAGGAGCATCAGGATCGCGTTGTTCATTCCCTGCGTCGCGGGCGCCTTCGGATCACCGAAGCAGGTGGCGCACGCCGCGGCCGCACCAGGCAGGCCGAGCCAGACGGCCGCCACGGTCGCCGCCGCCTTCGAGACTCCGCTGGAGATCATCCATCCCGATCTGCGCATCACCAGAGACTCCTTCCTCAATCGTCCGGGAACAGGTCGTGCAGCTTGCGGCGGACCCGGACCCCGTACACGGCCAGCGCGGCGCCGGCCACCAGAAAGATCACACCGAAGGCGAGGTCGCTGCTGCTGCCCGTGCTGCGCCAGCTCTGCACGCCCCACACCGCCACCCCGGCCGACAGCAGCACCGAGGCGGTGATGAAAAACAGGTGGAACGAGCGCAGCGACATGTTCATCAGCGAAGCATCCTCTGGTCCCACTGCGAGATCGACGGGATCGACATGAGGACGATGAAGAAGATCACCGTCAGCACGAGGACCCAGTAGATCAGCTTCTTCTCGGCCCGCAAGTGCATGAACACCGCAGCCACCAGCGAGCCCTTGAACGTGGCGATCACCAGGGCGACCAGGACGGCCAAGCCGACCGGCATGTGGAAATAACTCACCGCCACGGTCAGCACCGTGAGGACGGCCAGACTGACGAAGACCGTGATGTAGGCCTTCACTTCTCTGCGGATCGATTCGGGATCGTCGTGCGCGCTCATCGGTTCTCCTAGATACAAAAGCGTCCCAGGTACAAGCGTCCTAGAGCAGGTACAGAACCGGGAACAGGAAGATCCACACCAGGTCGACGAAGTGCCAGTACAGCCCGGCGACCTCGATGCGGTTGGTGAAGCGCTCCGGATCGGTCTTCCACATCTTCGCGCCCGGCCCCCAGAAGTAGCCGTTGACGATCATCCCCCCGAGCACGTGCAGGCCGTGCAGGCCGGTCAGGGTGAAGTAGATGGCGAAGAAGGTGCTGGTCTTCGGGAAGTGGTGGTGCTCGAACTTGGTGGCGTACTCGTAGGACTTGATCCCCATGAACGCGAAGCCCGCGAGGATCGTGAACAGCATGTACATCCGGTACTTGGCGAAGTCCTTCAGCTTGAGCGACGCCCAGGCGAGCACCATCGTCACGCTGGAGGCGATCAGCACCATGGTGTTGATCGTCGCCAGCGGCACCGACAGGCCGATCTCCGGCGCCCGGCCGTGCGGCCACGCCGGCGCGCCGGTGCGCAGCAGGATGTAGGACGAGAACAGCGAGCCGAACAGCATCACCTCGGACGCGAGGAAGAGCCAGATGCCGAGCTTCGCGTTGTACAGCCCGGTGTCCGGGCGCGTCTCCGTCGTGTACGGGATCTCCATCGCCTAGGCCTCCTGGAGCTGGTTCTGCGGAGTGAAATCCCGGGACGCTCCCGGGAGGCTGTAGTCATACGGTCCGCGGTGCACCTCGGGGATCTCCTCGAAGTTGCCGTGCGCGAGCGGCGGCGAAGTCGTCGCCGCCCACTCGAGCGTCGTCGCCTCCCACGGGTTCGAGCCCACCTTCTGCCCCTTCTTGATGCTCCAGAAGAGGTTGATGATGAAGGCGATCTGCGCCACCCCGAGCGCCCACGCCGCGTAGGACATGAACGGGTTGGTGGCCGCCGAGATGTCCTTGGCGTGCATGTACGACTGGCCGCCGTCGTAGAGGCGCCGCGACACACCGGCGAGCCCCTGGATGAACATCGGCATGAAGATGCAGTTGATGGCGATCAGCGACGGCCAGAAGTGGATCTTGCCGAGCGTCTCGTTCATCTTGCGGCCGGTCAGCTTGGGGAACCAGAAGTAGATGCCGGCGAACATCGCGAAGATCGTCCCCGGCGCCACCACGTAGTGGAAGTGGCCGATGACGTAATAGGTGTCGTGCAGGTGGATGTCCGTCGGCGCGAGGCCGAGCGGCAATCCGGTCAGGCCGCCGATCGCGAACATCGGCAGGAACGCCAAAGCGAAGAGCATCGGTGTGTTGAAACGGATCGAGCCGCCCCACAGCGAGATCAGCATCGCCGTCAGCACGATGACCGAGGGGATCGAGATGATCATCGTCGTCGTCTGGAAGAAGGTGCTCATCACCGTGCCCATGCCGGTCATGAACATGTGGTGCGCCCAGACGATGAACGACATGAAGCCGAGAAACGACACGGCGTAGACCATCGACTTGTAGCCCCACAGGGGCTTGCGGGTGTTGTTCGCGATCACCTCGCCGATGATGCCGAACGCCGGCAGGATGAGGACGTACACCTCGGGGTGGGCGAGGAACCAGAACAGGTGCTGCCACAGCAGGGGGCTGCCACCGCCGCTCACCGTCAGGTGCTGGCCGGAGACCACCAGGCCGCTGGGCAGGAAGAAGCTGGTCCCGAACACCCGGTCCATGAGCTGCAACATGCCCGCAGCCTGAAGGGCCGGGAAAGCGAGCAGCAGCAGGAACGAGGTCACGAACTGCGCCCAGACGAAGAACGGCAGGCGCATCCAGGTGAGGCCCGGAGCGCGGAGCTGGATGATCGTGACGATGAAGTTCGCGGAGCCGAGGAGCGACGAGAAGATCAGGAAGAGCATGCCGACCAGCCACATCGTCTGTCCCGGAGGAGCGATGTCGGAGAGCGGCGGATACGACGTCCACCCCGACTGCGCCGCGCCGCCGGGCATGAAGAAGCTTCCCAGCATCGTGACGCCGCCGCAGAAGTAGAGCCAGTAGCTCGACATGTTGAGCTTCGGGAACGCCATGTCCGGCGCGCCGATCTGGAGCGGCACCAGGTAGTTCCCGAAGGCGCCCACCGCCAGCGGCACGATGCCGAGGAACACCATGATGGTGCCGTGCATCGCGCCGAGCTGGTTGTAGAACTCCGGAGGCATCACCCCGCCGCTCGCCTGGAACAGCAGCCCGCCGAGGATCGGCATGGGCTTGCCGGGAAAGGCGAGCGCCCACCGCATCATCATCATCAGCGTGAAGCCGAAGAGGAGGAAGACGAGGGCGGTGAACCCGTATTGGATGCCGATCCACTTGTGGTCCTGCGAGAAGACGTACTTCCGCAGGAAGCTCTCCTCATGGTGGGCATCGGCATGCCCATGCTGCGGGTGAACGTGGTCGTCGACTAGTGCCATCTTCAACGTCTCCTCGACCGCTGGTCAGGATGGAAGACAATGCTCAACACAACTGAAAGGATGTAGCTCCCTAGAAAGACGCCAGAGTGTACGACAGGGCATCCGCCGGCCGCAAGGGACGCCCCGGCTTCCTCACCGGCCGGCCTCGCAGCTTGCCAGATCGCGCCGCAACCTCTTCATGGAAGGCTCGTCGAACGCCTCGTAGTAGCCGCGGATGCGCCCCTGGCCGTCGACGAGCACGAAGCGGGTGCTGTGCAGGATCGGCTCCTCCACCGTCCCGCCGCCGGCATCGACCGCCAGCTTGAAGCCTTCCTTGGAGAGCCGGAACATCTCCTCGCGCCGGCCGGTGAGGAACAGCCAGCGGGGCGGCGCCGCGAACGTCTTCGCATAGCGCTCCAGGACCTCCGGCGTGTCGTAGTCCGGATCGACGCTGAACGAGACCAGCTTGACGGGGAGATCGGCCGGTAGCTCGCGGTTGAGCCGCGCCAGCCGCATCGACATCATCGGGCACGACGCCGCGCACCGGGTGAAGACGAAGTCCGCGACCCACGGCGACCCCGCGAGATCGGACAGCTTGACCGGTCGGCCGTCGCGGTTGGTGAGAGCGAAGTCCGGCACCTGCCCGAGAATCGGAGGAGGCTCCGGCCGGCTCAAAATCTCCCACACCGCACCGCCGGCCACCGCCACGAGAGCGGCGATCAAGAGACCCCAGAGCACCGTGCGACGCGCGCTCACGCGAACCGCCCGCTCCGAGAGGGGGACTGGACGCTGCGGAAGTCGGCAACAGCGAAGGGGGCGAAAGGAACGACGGACGAGTCAGCCACGCCGTTGGAGTCTAGTATGAACCGCCGGGCGGGCCAACTGGACGGAACCTTCAGGAAGGAGAGCCCTTGAGACGGGCCAATTCCTCGCGCAGCCGGGCGAGCTCGGCCGCTTGATGCTCGACGAGCTCCTCGGTCAGTCGCCGAGCCGCCATCTCCCGGTCAGCAAGCTCCTCGGCAAGGCGCCGAGCCCCGGCTTCACGCTCGGCAAGATCTTCAGCAAGCTGCCGAGCCGTCGCTTCCCGCTTGGCGAGGTCCTCGGCAAGACGCCGAGCCACCATCTCTTCGTCGGCGAGATCCTCGGCGAGCCGCCGCGCCGCAGCTTCCCGCTCGGCGAGGCTCTCGACATCGCGAGCCGTCAATAGACGCTCTCCCGTCTCGGCGTCGATCACCCACAAACGTTGGCCATCCACCGAGACCGAGAACCACACGCCGGTCGTCTCCGACAAGAGCCTCCCCGCAGGATCAGGCTCAATGTCCTTGTACCGGCCCGACGCATCCAGCCGGTGACCACTGATCCGCATCCGCGGCGTCATCAGACGAAGCTGCGGGTCCACGAGCAGGTACTCCGGGACTCCGGCCCGCTCATAGATCCTCACCTTCTCCTCATAGTCCGCGCGCCGGTGCTCCGCAGTGCGCGACGACACCACCTCGACGACCAGGCAAGGAAGGACTCCTTCCTGCACCACGTCGAAGCTGTCCCGGTTCGCCTCCTTGTCACGGATTCCGCGCACCACCGCCAGATCCGGCGCGGGCTCTTCAAGTCCCTCGATCCCCCAGCACATTTTCAGGTCCGAAGAGACGAATACGTCGCTCTCCGCCCGGTAGCGCCGGTCGAAGAGATCGAACAGCATCTGGGAGATTCCGTAGTGGTAGCTACCCTGGACCAAGCAGTCACCGATCTGTGGGTCGAGGAGAGCGGCAGCGCCGAGAGGAACGTCCCTCTCCACGACACCGCCTCCGGGCTGACGGACAAGCTCCAAGCGCCACCCGAAGACAAACGGAACCCGCTCGTCCTCGGACGAGTCAAAATCCACCATCAAGGGTGCCGGGACCTTCCTCACCGGCTCGGCCATACGCAAAGCATAGAAGATCTTGGGGACCGCGTCAAAGTCGCGTGAGGAAGCAACGAGGGGAAAGGTGACAAGCCGGAGAGGAGGCGTTAGCGACGATGCTACTGCGCGGGACGAAACACCAAGCCGCGGCGGCACTAAGTAAGCCTCGGCGGCAGTTTCTACCAGTGGTCGTGGTAGTGTCTTCGCGGAAGTCCTTATGTCTCTCTGCAAAGCCACCATCGCATTCTCCGCCGACCTCTTTTTAGGGGGCGACCGGGCCGCGGAGTCACATGCCACGTGCGAGTAATACTCACCCAAGTGATACATCAGGTGCGCCGAATGGCGTCGACCGGCGTTCTCCCTTCGACCGGTGGTTCCGGTACGCCGCTGGCTTTTCGCGCGCCACCTTAAACCGCTGCTTCGAAGCATTTACAGGCCAAATTGGCCTAATTATAGATCCTTTCGCGGGCGTGGCGACCACTGGAACTCGGGCGATCACCGAGGGATATGCGTTTAGGGGGATTGAAACCCATCCTCTTATCGCAGAGATCGCGGCTCTAAAGTTCAGTTATTTCGACGAACGGATCGCGCGTGACCTGGAGCGTACTTCCACCAACTTGATGGCCTCCATTGGCGGGGGAACGCGCGGAAACGTCACCGCCGAAGTATCTCTGGTGAGACGTTCTTTCGACGACGATACCCTAGGCCAGTTGGTTGCTCTCAGAGAGATGATTGAGAATTCAGAGCGTCGCCTAGTCCCCTATTTACGCTGTGCACTCCTAGGAACATTGCGCGACGTTGCCTCCGTTAAAGTCGGGTGGCCCTACCAGCGCCCGGCTCTCGAGCGTAAGCCACTTTATCGCTCCGCTCCAAAGCGTTTCCGCGAGCGCGTTCAATGGCTAGTGGACGATCTGGCGACATTACCAATCGGTATTGACGCAAGGATCACCGTGAGCGACTCGCGATCCGAAACTTCCTGGCAAACTGCGCTGGGGGAGACTAAAGCACGCATCTGTCTTTCCTCCCCACCCTACCTCAACAACTTTGATTACGCTGACGCTACGCGACTTGAGCTTTATTTCCTAGGAGCCGTTACCTGTTGGGCCGAGCTCTGTCGCGAGGTCCGCGGGAATATGGTCGCCGCTACCACTCAGCAAAGTACACAACGGAGAGCAGAGGCCGGCTGGGAGACTCTCGGCCACCTACCACAGACCATGCGCTTGGCGCGTGAGTTGTGCACAAGGTTGAGCCAGCAGCGAAGGGAGCGCCCACGCGGCAAGGAGTATGACCAGATGCTTCCAGCCTATCTCGCCGACATTTCCAAAGTCCTCAAGCAAGCGTATAAATATATTGAGGAAGGCGGTATGCTTGCTTGGGTTGTTGGTGACAGTGCCCCCTACGGTATCTATGTCGACACCCCGGCCTTAATCTCCAGTTTGGCCGCAGAGGTAGGGTTCACTCCCTTTGAGGATGTCACTCTTCGCCCGCGCGGAAAGCGTTGGGCACTAAACGGCGCTCGCCACAAAGTCGCGCTTTCGGAACGCCTGATCATCCTCCGCCGCGGGAACTAGCGCTCCTGATCAGGCCAGTTCCCTGAAAGAGCACTAAGAAAGGTATCCGCTGTCTCGGTTATCTGGCGCTGCAGGAACTCTGCCTGGCCCGCTTTCTGCCACCGAGAGGCCCGATGCTCCTCGACAAATAGAGCCACTGAAGGGTCAGGAAAAGGACTGACCCACCATTCGTCGAGGCGCTCCGCAAAATCGCCACCACCTATCACTTCTGTAATATCAGGGTCTCGCATGCTCGCGCCGATGTAAACCCACGGTGTCCGTAGGCCGTGTTCGCCCAAGAGAAGCTGAAGTGCCTCAGCAGTACCAGATGGAAGACCAAGGGATCGCGTGTCAACGTCAGCCACAATCGAATCAGGCACTGCTAGAGATCCATGCAATTTGAGAGCCGGGACCGCGCCGCCTTCCAATTTGTATGTCCGCAGGTAATCGGCGGCCCATTTGAAATCGGCAGGAGTGGCAAAAACTCGTAGGCGGTCGCCAAACTCGTCCTCCAGAATCATGTCGAAGTTGACCGTGACGATGACCAATCTTTGCCGCTTCTCGACAATCGAACGGAGGCCCTTTCGCACCCGAGTCTTTTTTCTTGCGATTGCGTTTTCATTTTGTTCGCGCAGATGGCGAAGAGTCAGGCTCTGGTCACGTCCTTCTCGCTGAAACTCTTCTCGCAATACGCGCTCAAGGGTCAGCCGTGCAGCAAACGTCCTTGCATCCAGCTCCTCCTCGCCTGCGAGGAGCCTTCCGTTATCTCGAACCCACTGATGGAACCGGATTGCAAGCTCGGAAACCGCTGGCGGCACAATATCTCCGAAAAAATGCTCAAGCGCATAGTCACGCACTTCGTTTCCGAGCGGCATACCTGCGGAGGCGCTGGCGCCAGCACCAAGAAAAAGCACCAAGAGCCTCTCAGAATCGCGTACCAGCTTGCCAACCGCCGCTTGTAGCGAGGACCGGCCCTTTCGTCTCGACAAGCCGCGTTCAGATAGTGCAAAGAGAACTGATGCATCGTGTTCACAATGAAGCTCTGGCTCGACGCGACCTCCCGCGATAAAGACTAGAGTCTCTAGAGCTCCGAATCGGCGCCCCGATACATGAGCGCGAATTAGTTGCCAAAGCGACTCCTTGGCGAGAAACTCGAGCCGATTCTCGGTCCAGGAGATTACAGCCACAGCGCGCCCCTCAAGCTCCCGAGAGAATAGAGCGGCAACAAATGAGAGGATCAGGCGCTCGCTCTCGTTTACTGGCTCAATCCCATCAGCGCGTCGGACGAGAACATCTTCCCTCTCCTGCTCAATCTCGATCGCCAACTGAATCGGAGAGCGTCTCAAACCCTCCTGAACTATATCTTTAAGTCCCGCGTCAACGGCTCCCTTAACGCGAGACTGAGCCATCTTGTCAACGGCGATATAGGCGCCCCCCATTCGTCGCAGCACTGCGCCGTAGATCTCGTGATTCTGGTCAAGTTCATTGTCGAGAACGGAGATGACCTGCAGACCTGCGCCATGAGCAGCATGGTGCTCTCTGATCAGGGCAATTGCCAGCTCCAAGACGCCGCTTGCGCTCACTGCTCAGTGTAAGCCGCTTGCGCCTTGTCGAAGTAGGCGAGCAGCTGCTCCCGATTGGCCCGCGTTTCAACAGAGCGTTCGTAGGCCACACCCCGTGACGCCAGCGCCGGACGCGCGAGAGAGTAGGCACCGACGAACGTATCGTAGGCCTTTTCCACCTCGGCCGATGCACGTTTTTGGTCGCGAGCCAGTTCGCGGGCCAAGCGGCCAACAAGAGCTTTCCCGCGACCGCGTCGAACCCAAATCGATCTTGACGTAAAGGCAACATCTTCAAACAAATGCCGACTGGTCTCAGTAAGGACCCAGCCGCCGCGCAGCCGAAAAGACTCATTTCGCTTTCTAGTTGGGCGAAGCACTGCAACAAATGCATCGACTACGGGTCCAATGACCCCACTGAGTGCCTGCTCAGACTCCTCGTCCGCCGGAATTGGAAGCGCCCGCTCCTCCCCTACCGAACCATTTATGAGCAGGAGGAGACTGAAAGCGATCACGGGCAGCCGAAGCGCACCTTCCGTAACACCCAGTACTTCTAGTAGTCGATTGCGGCCCCAGGAACGATATAGATCGGCTATCAAGCAACAGGCCCAAGCAACTTCAGCCGTATTGAAGACGACCGAATCTCGGCCACGGCACTCCTCTAGAAGATGTAGGATTACCCGGCCCTCGGGGGTAACGAGGCCTTTTGCATTTCCTGAAGTCAAGAAGATCTCCGACGAAAGTAATGCGGGGCGTGTGGCATTAAGCCTAGGGATCTCGGCGACGATTTCTCGCAAGCGGCGTCCAGTGGAGGTGGGAGAAAAGAAGCGTTCTAGCTGAGCGAGATCGCTGTCAAGGGCCGCAGGCGGCCGTCCGAACTGTCCCGCCCAAGCGATCGACAGAAACGCTGCGAGCGAGCGAGCTTCCTCGCCTCCGAGAACACGAGATCGGCCGAAAAGAGTTTCTGGCGGATCGATACTCATACAAGCTCACGCTCAGAAGCGTCCTCTGCGAAGTAAGAACGCCTGTATCTGTTTACCGCCCTCCTGCTCCTCGGTGGGCCCGGCGGGCCTGGGGGATACCAGGTATGCCGAGCGGGAACTTGTTCTCCCTCCAGAGGTGTGGTGTAATTCCCTGTAGAGATGCGGAC
>Ga0134124_10000120_pt1 | contig 72999 bp, 117 predicted proteins | sample KB304_FD_96880 | JGI IMG/M metagenome (GOLD analysis project Ga0134124, IMG submission 96880) | Terrestrial soil microbial communities without Nitrogen fertilizer from Kellogg Biological Station, Michigan, USA - KB3-0-4 | ecosystem: Environmental > Terrestrial > Soil > Unclassified ...
CCGCTTTGCCTCCAGCCCGGGACCACGGGGCGCAGGGAGGGTTGCAATATACAAAATCCACGTAACCAGTATATTCGTTGATGGGCCAGGTTGATGGCTCACCCACATGCACCGGGATCTTCAAATTCTGCTCGACGGTAGCTACTCCGAATTTCCATTCTTCGAAGTGACACAACACATCGAAATGCCGGCGCACGCCCAGTGAAAATCCACCCGCGTATATGTGGGCGCCGAGCGCCGTCGGTTTCTTCTTGCTCATATCATTCTTCCCACGCTTCAAGCGCTTCGTCCGCAGCGCCCTCGGGATCGTTCTCAAAACCCGGGTTGATCCCTTCCTCATGGATCACCTCTAATTCAGCCTCGGCGGCCTCACGCGCCTTCTTTACCGTCCAGTTAGTATCTGATGACACGGGTCCACCCACATTACCTACCTGGGTCAGGCGCTCCACGATCCGCTCTTTAAAACGGATCTCCCACTCGTCACCTTGTAACTCGCTCATAACAGATCACTCCTGTCTCAGTGCATCACACAGTTTCTTCTGGCTGCGGTCTTTGCGCGCCAGCACACCTGCCACACGCTCGTCACGGGTATTGCGGGCAATCAGGTGATACACCAACACCTTGTGTTTCTGCCCTAACCGGTGCACCCGCTTTATCAGCTGGATATAGTGGGTGAGCTTCCAGGTGAGTGAGTGCCAGCATACGTGGTGGCAGATCTCCTGGAGGTTCAGCCCTTCCATCATCGATGACTGGACGAGCAACGCTGAGTGGCGGCCTTCGTTGAACTCATCCATGTGCCGCATGGCAAGTTGGTTGTTTACGGTGCCGTCGACAAAAGGTGTGTGCTTGCCCAACACCTTCAACAGCCGGTCGCGATCGTGGTGGAACTCGTACGCCACCAGGAGCGGCTTGCCGTTCAGCTCCTCGAGCAGGGACAGCACGGCCTCTGCCTTCTCGTAATGCAGGTGCCACGGATCTTCCGCGGCGCGCTTGAGCCCACCGTTGGCCAGCTGACGCAGCTTCAAACCCAGCACGCCTGCATTGGAGGCGTCGACCAACAGCTCCTCGTCGGCTACGTTGCGGGCCAGCGCTATGAAGTTACCTTCCAACTCGTCATACACCTGGCGCGCATCGGGCGGCAGGTCGATGTAACGGGGAATCGTGGTCCACGGTTCGAGACCCAGGTCCTTGTCAGAGAACCGTAAGCACACATCCTTGATCTTCTTCTCTATCAATACGTCACACTTCGGTTTCGGTACATACACGAAGAAGGTTGGTTTGGGCCGCTTCAACTGCCGGCCATCTTCCAGAGTTATGATGGGGTTCCACGGATTGCCTTCTGGATCGAGTGTCAGGAAGAACTGCTGACGGAAGTGTGTTATGAACTTTCCCAACCTCTGACCAAGATCGAGCAAGTACATTTGCCCGAACAGATCCATATACCCCTCCGCTGCCGGCGTACCTGTAAGAATCGTGCGGCGGCCGAAGCATTGTAGGATAGACTCAATGTACCGGCTGCGATCGCTCGTCTTGGACTTGAAATGGTGAGACTCATCCACGACAAGCCAGACATTCGCATGGCGTTTACGCAGTAGCTCAATCTCAGCTCTAAGGAACTCGATAGACTGGTACGAATTGTTAATGACATAAACATCGTGCGCCTCCCGCACAGACTCCCGGTTTTCGTGCAGGTTGGCTACCTTGAACTCGAAACCCCACTTGACGACCTCTGCGGGCCACACTTGGTAGCATGGTTTGAGTGGCGCTACGACGACGAGCGCGTCCACATAACCGCGTTTACGCAACAACCAGAAAGCCAACAACACGCACAGAGTCTTCCCTAGGCCGGGGTCCAAGAACAGGGCAGCGTAGGGATGCTCGAGCAACCATCTGACACCCTTCTCCTGGTACCCCTTTAGTGGAATTTTATCAATCGCAGAGACGTTGGAATGCTTCTGCGACGATGTCCGGGTCGTGCGTGACGATAACAGTCTGCCCGTACTTACGCAAGAGTTTGTGGACTTCGAGTTGCCCTGGCGTGGGCTTTTGCTTTTCATCGCGTTTATACTCTACCCAAAGGACTTTTGATACACCCGGTTTCATGTACATTTTGTCAGGATAACTATTGTAGCCCCAACCGTTTTGCTTTTTGCCGATGCCTCCCAACGCCTTCACGCGGCGATCGCCCGCACGCTCTACAGATCTCTCGCGCTTTTTCGGAACTGTTCCGGGTCTTTCCGCAGCACTTCCGGACTTTGTATATTTCAACATGCTTCCAACTCCGGCGTTTGCGTATCGCATCAACCGCATGGTACGTGACACCATATTCGCGAGCCAACAGTGCGGTGGGTTTATCCGACAACAATATAGTGATTACCTGCATGTGATTCAACCTAGATTTGTGATGGGCGGAACCATGCACTGGATTTATGGGGCCGGTCAACAAACCCTTGCGTCGCGCATCCTGAGTGTTATTCAACGGAGTACCAAGAAAGAGGTGCGTAAACTCACAACAAATCTTATTGTCACAACTGTGACAGACCTGCATACCTTCTGGAACCAGCCCGTAGTTGTATTCCCACACGATACAGTGTGCCCCCTTTGAAGTTCTCTTACCATCTATTGTAATCCTAACCCATCCGTACCCAGATCCAGAATTGTCACGAGAACCCGTAAACTCCAAGCACCCATTTTTAGCACGTCTACAACGTCCCATCACACGTATTATCGCCGGTGTGTTGTTAGGAAACCGTACTACGCTTTTGCTGCTTTGCATGGCCCACCTCGTTTTGAACTGTAGAAGCAACGGCTACACTTGAACTCAGTAGGCGTAGGAGCGAGCCTGCTGTCGCTGATGACTTTAGCCGCTTCGCCCTCCCAGTATTTCCTGAGCTTTGTTTTGAGCTTGTTGAACGGCGCCTCGTAGACATGTATTACCCTCGGAAGTTCCTCATGTGACACGTACCACAGCGCGGTCTCGATCGTCCGCGGCAACTGGTGGGCCGTGAGCAGCTCGGTGAGCACATACAGCTGCAGCTGCTCCTCATCCTTCTCAGGCCGTAGCTTGCCGGTCTTGTAATCGGTAAGCCTGATGGTGTTGGGAGCCGGAGAGTGGCGCAAGTCGATTTTCATACGCCAGCGCACCTGGGGGTCGAAGTACCCACACTGCTGCCACTTGATATCGAACGCGTATTGCGACTCGCAGCGCCGCTCCGGGTCCTTGCGGATCTTCGTGAGTTCAGGCCGCAGCGCACCCATTGACGTCGGGTACTTGGGGGGCACCCTGCCTGGGTGGCCCACGTAGACCTCGAGCGCCTTGTGCACCCGGTTGCCTTCGTCCATGGCAGGTGTCGAAGGTTGCTTGAGCCCCATGATAGCAGAAAAGCGCAGTTGCGCCGGGCACCACCTCCAAGTTGATATGCGGGAGTAACTCACGGCCGTGATCTTCTTGTCTGACATGTTAAATTTACCTTCTGTGGATCTGTCGAATCAACCCACAGATACCCTATTTGCGCCGCCGCTTCTTTGGTTTTCCAAATATCTTCTTTTCAAACTCTTCCATGTTCACAACACCGCGCAAGGCTTCCTCGGCTCTGCGCAGGCGCACGTCCGCGAGCTGAGCCCGCAGATCTGTCAGGTGTTCCTTGAGATTGTTGCGTGCCAGCGATGTCATGAGCAACGCCGATTCGCACCAGTCGAGCTGTGTGACATCTGCGCTGCTCATCGTTTGGCTTCTTTCGGAACGTGCTGTTCAAAGATGACTCCTGTGTTGGTCTCTCCATTCCACAAGGCCGCCGTGCCGCCACGTGGAGGCTCAGTGAATTGGTAGGAGTTCTCAGGCACACCGATGGTTGCATGAGGTCCTGAAAGTCCAGCCGCGCGGCAGACCCGACACCACTCATTATAATCGGCGTATCGTTTCATTCACCTCTCCTCATCCGGTGCACCGTCACCCGCAGGGCCAGGATCTCGGCTATTCATCCGGCGCAGCATCCGTCCACCGGCGGTGTTGCGGCCAGCACTCTGGGCTTCCCAGGCTATGTAGCAGATGTCCGTGCAGATCCTTGGCCATGTTGACAAACCGGGTGATCTCTTCCTCGGTAGGTTCTACACGCATATCGCTCATGTCTTTTCACCCCATTCAACCCAGACGCCCTGTGCGAAGCTGGCGACCGGGTTACGACCGTTGCAGACCCCACCATCCCACTCAAGATACACGGTCAGGCAACCGTCGCCCTCCACATGGCAGGTGTACCACTTGTTAGCCCCGTCAGTCCGGAAGTATCGCACCTCTTGATCTTTCAACACAACGCGGATGGCGTTACTCATACGTTCACCTTCACCGTCTTAGCCCAACTGCGCCCCGTGGAACCGTCGGACAACATAGGTACTTTGAACTTAACGTCTGCCATGCACTCGTTGAGGCACTCGTGGGCTGTCATGTGGTTCACGAACTGGGCGAGTGTCAACAGCTCATCATGCACCTGCAGGATCAACGGGAACTCATCGTCGTAGCCGGCCTCGTAGTAATTCAACATCGCTTTTTTGGTACAGTCGGCCGCGGACCCTTGCACGTACGTGTTGAGCATCTTGTAACCGAAGTCCATCACGCGGTTGAACTTCTTTACGAACTTCGGCGGCTCGCAGTAGTAGCGCCGGCCACCCCATGTGAAGAGTGGCTCGCCCGACTTCGCGAGCGCATCCAACTCTTCCTTGAGCGTCTTCAGCCCCGGCAGCGCCGCCGCATGGGCCCGAAGTAGGATACGCGCCTGTTTCAAGGGCAACCCCAACTTCAAGGCGAGCTTGGTGATACCCATGCCGTAGATCACGCCGAAGTTGATATCCTTAGTCTGGCGGCGCTCGACTATGATGTGCACCAGTTCCTCGATCAGTTCCTTGACGGCTACGTGCGCGTCGATCTTGGGGTTGTCCAAGTACTTGGCGAGGAACGGACCGTTCTCACGATCGGCCAGGATGCGCAACTCCTGCTGGGAGTAGTCGCGCTTGATGATGCACAACCGACCCGCCTTGAACCTGACGCCGTTCAACTCAACGCCCGGCACAATGTAATCACGTACCACCGGCATGTTGGGGTCGTCCACTTTGCGCGGCACATTCTGCAGGTTTGGGGTCATCGACAGGCGCCCCGTCTCGGTACCGACCTGCTTCTTGCTGCTGCCGTGGTAGTCCTGCCGTACCTGGTTGTAGCGGGCGTAAAACCGGCCGCCGTTCTCACGGCCCTGAATCAGCCACGGCCGCATGAACGTCGATAGGAAGGTCTGTAGCTGGCTACGGCGTTCGAGCAGACCTATCAGCACCGGGTCGGCCTCGACCTCTCTCAAGCTGTCTATGGAGGTCGAACGCTGGCCCGTAGGGTGCGCCTGCGACGGATCGGTCATAATCCACTCTTTTACGGCGCCGACCCGCTCGAGCGCATCTGCCAGGGAGTCTCCCGACCAGGTAAAATCATCCCACTGGGACTTCGGGACCTTCAACCGCTTCTTGAGTGCCGCCTCCATCTTGTTGAGAGTCTTCTCATACACCGGAATGTCCTTCTCCAACCGGCGCGTCGCCACCGGCACCCCGCGGCGCTCCATACGAATCATGACCCGTGTCAGGTTGCGCTCGCGATCGTAGGCTCCGACAAGTCTGGGCTCACCCAACACGGTCTTGACATACCGGCGGAACAGACCCGCGGTGCGCGTGATGTCGCCCTTGGCATAGCGGCCAACGAGGTCGCCGGGTGCACGGGCAATGTAGGCGCCCCATCGCGTCTTTGCCTGGCGGGCCTCGGGCACATTCTTGACAATCCAATCACGCAGCTCGTCGCGTTCGGTCGGCGCCTCACCTAAGAGTTTCTCGGCCAACGGCTTCAACGAGAACGTGCTCGAACGGGGGTCATCCAAGAACGCCAGGATGAGTGTATCGTGGTGTTCGGTAGGCCACGGCACACCGACGTGTGTCTCCATCACATCTAAGTCGAACCCGGCGTGGTGCCAACAGAACACATACCCCTCACGCACCAGCGACTGATAATGGTGTTTGGCATCGGCCATAGATGAGTTGTTGTACGTCGGGTGACCCCATGCGTGGTAGAATGGCTTGTGCCCGGGTGCCATGATGGCAAGCCCTACGGGCTTAGGCGGATATCGCGGCCGCCCCTCGATGGCCTCGGTCTCGAAGTCGGCAAACGCGACGCGTTTGAGTTCCATTACTTGACATCCGTGTGTGGGTGCTGACAGTCATCAGTGATGTTGCCGTGCGCGCAGCGTGTACCCATCTGCGTGGCCAATCCCAACCTAGCCTTGGCGTTGTGCTTATCGCGTATGTCGTTCTCATGTAGGTGGATACGCTCGAGTTCCGCCGTTGCGCAATGATCCAGGTTAAGGTAGTACGCGCTGCACAACGCGCTCAAGGTCGTGCAGACGCCACCGACTTCCTGCTCCATGACACCGATGGGACGCGCATAGGCGTATCTCACCATCTGCAATGCTTCGATCTGCGTCATACCGGCAGCCTGGACCAGCTCAGCCGCTTCCTCCATGAATCTACGGCAGCGTTCGCCTTTGTTGCGCGCCACGTCCTCACCCATCACCCGCTCGACCCACAACTTGACTTTGACCTGAAAATCTGACATGTTCACGGTTTCTTCTCCTCTTGCTTTGAGCACAACGGACACGATTTCCAATCCCACACGAGTGGGCCTAACGTCAATGACGGCGGAGAGGTCTGCGGCGACGCCAAGACCTGCACCATGCCCAACCCCTTGCACATCCTGCACGATCGCGACTCGGTCATGACACCAACTCCATCTCGTCCTCGCACTCTTTCTGAAAATCGATGCCTAGGTCCTTCCTGGCGCCGATGGGCTCGTGCTGCTGATAGTCGTCGCGCCGCGGGCGCAGGCAGCAGACGCAGAACACCCACGGCCCCGAAGGAGGTGGTGGCTGCCCCTGGACGTCCACCGCATACACATCTCCACAGGGCGTCATATGACTCAAACGTTTTTCAGATCCGATGATGACAGCGACATGCTCGCCGCGCGGCATCTCATTAAAGCCGACATTTCTCGCCCACACCGGATCTCCCGGGTTGTACCTCATAACAGATCCTCCTACAACGGTACGTATCGGCGTGCTCCACACGCACAGTGCTCGATACGGTAAGACCATATGACACGTCCATATTTAACGATGGTGCTGCGGGCAACCCAACCGTGTCGCAAGCAGAAAAGTCCTTGACGACGCGTATCCACGAGCGGGATACAAATCACAATCACAGTCGATCTATTCAGTTCAGCCACTTTGGTACCAACACCGGTAGCTCATCAACAGGTTTCAATGTTGCATCCTGAGGATCAAGCGGTCGCAGCTCGGCCGTGATCTTATGGCCGAACGCGGCCTCGCGGGAGCGTATCTCCAGTATCGCCCGGTCGCAGTACCAGCGGGTGGCCTCGCGGCAGACCTCGAGTGTGGGATACGGATCGGAGCTGTTGATGATGTCGCGAAACGACCCTCCCGGCGCGAGATGCACCAGCCGCCAGCCGTCGAGATAGTGGACGTAGTGCACACGCACCAGCAGCTCGTGCTCCACAGCCTCGAGCCCGTTGAAATCCATCATGACGGCCGCGGCAACCGCGCTGCGATCTTGATGGCATCCGCCAGGATCGCGATGGTGTTTTTGTCGTCCGTGTTCTGCATGAGGTTCACCTGGCCATCCTGCTCGCTATACCACACCACCGCAACTGCGAGTGGCTCGGCGCCAAGATGCTTCTTCAGCACCTCTGTGATACCCTCAGCCAGCGCCTGACTGTTTACGTTGCTCATTTCAACCACTCCAAGAGTGCATCGGCTGCACCCACCGCAACTAACGACAAATCCCACAGCGAACCAGAACGGTTTGGGTTCGCCATGATGCCTTGCATCTGCATGGATGCCATCAGCTCGCGCTTGGTGAGACCTCCTTCGGCGACGATCACATCACCGACCTTGCGTAGGGTTGTAAAAGCAGATTCGTTCCCATTCATACTACCACCTTTGTATTGAACCGGCGCAGCCGGGTATCGTTCGGTAAATACAAGGGGTGCTTGGGTTGACCCGAAGCAGTTACCCCCAGCGAATATAGTTTCGCCGACCCCATCCAACCTACGACTGTCTGGTTTTGTCCCAGGTAGGACCCGTGATTACCCCAGGCGCAGACCACCAGACCGGTATCTAGCGTCATAGTTGCGTTCTCGACTGCCGTCATGTTGTCAACGCCTACCGCTTCGTCCAGGTTCAACCTGAAAAGCTCCTCCGGTATGGTAGCTCGGTAGGCAAACAAATTCACTACCTCGAGCCGCTCATATTTCCATCGCCGGGCAAATTCAACGCAGCGCTTGATGGTGGCATCATCGTGTGAACCATCCGCCGTGGAGGGGTTCAGCATGACAAATACGCACGACTTGGGATGTCCGAGTGGATTTCCACTGCGATCTAATACCAACGATCTACCGCTGCTTACCCAATGCCAGTTTTTCGGATCGTGCGTGCCACGCCACTCGCGCCACAACCGATAGCGGTAGCGGCCGCATTTGGATATGTCGGCGCCGGCGTCTGTGTATGTGGGTTTCATTACTGCTGCCCAACATCAGTAACGGTATGACACTTCACCGTTCAAACCAAACACCGTTATCGGGCTGATAATGTTGGTTTTCTTATACTCCTCATACCTTCGTATGATCTCTGCCTGCGGCATATTCCGATCCAGCTGGTAACAGCAGTCGATGAATGTCGCCGGTATGTTGTATATATTTACGTACGATTCTTCTAACACCGGTCTCTTTTGAACCGGTCTCTTTTGAATAGTCGGTTCATTCACGTAACGTAGTCGTTCCCACGGATCGACGCCCGAGGTAGCCGGAGCCTCTTTGAAAACTTCAGCCACCGCGCGTGCCTGCTCGAGCATTTCCTTGCGGGCCTTCTCCTTCTCACAGATCGCCTGTTGACGCGACTCCTCGCGCTCGGCGATCTCATCCAACGTCAGCTGGCGCTCAGGCATCTCCCGACGCTGCAAGCTCTTGAGCCATCCTTCTGTCTGCCGCTTGGAATCCATGCCGATATCAACAACTTCAGGCGGTGGGGTCTGCTCAGGCGTCCTAGTTGCAAGTGCGCTGATGCCACTTTTATGTATCTTGGCAGCGATGACACGCAGTTGATCCTTCTCGCAGGTGGACAGCTCCTGCCACCTCTTCTGCAACAAGTCCAAAGCCATCTTGGCAAAGCCGCTCATCGACGGCCCGTCACCACCTTTCCAGTGAAAACACAACCCGCACGGTGGGCGCCCACAGAAATCATCCCGCCTAGGCTCGTTTGGAATCCACACGACCTAACCCTCCATCGATTCGTCAAACAGCCATCCAAGCCCATCGGTCTTGAGGATGATCGACAGGTTGGTCCCACCCTTCATACCCAACAGTACGCGCTTCAACTCCGCCGCGCGAGCGTCGACGTCGAGGCGGCCCAATCGCTGGTTGAGACGGGTGACGATGTTAGGCCGCGGGTTGCCCGACTGCAGCTCGTTCAACATCAGTGCCGCCACCTGCCGCCGCGTAAGTCCTGGCAGAAGCTTGTTGAGCGTGGGCCAGCTCGAGGCGGCTTCAAACAAATCGACATCGGTCAGGAGCGCAGCACCCCCAGGTTGCTTCTTCACGCCGCCCTTCCCCGCGCCGCCTTGCGCTCCTTCTTGAGGTCCTTGACCGAGGCACGCCGGGCGCCGGTCACGGGGCGCTTAGGCGCCGGCTTCTCACCCGGTGCCATGATGGTCGGCGGCGCAAGTAGCATTTTGCCTTCTTTCACCTCGCGCATCTTGCGGCCCAGCAGGGTTGATTCCAACCAACCCTCGGACCCGACCTTGACCCCCTTGGTCGGCGTCAGCCACTCGGGCCGCACGCGGGTGATGAGCCCGCCGAACTTGGGCGTCGCGTACTGGGCGCCCTCGCCCTTGCGGGATGCCTCGGTGTGCAACTCCGTGCAGACGAGGTAGATGGGTGCGCCGTGGACGCCCGCCACCGCCTTGACGTATAGCGAGAAGGGTCTCAAACCGGCCGGTGAGAACTCGAAGGAGCCCAACTGCGGATCATCGGATTTGTCATCGGCTAACAGCAACGCAGCGCGGCGGCGGCCCTGACAGGCCCGCGACCAGGCCGACGCGTTGGGGTTGGTCGAGGTGCCGGGGCGGTTCTGCGGACACGTGGCGCAGGGTCCATCGTGCTGCTTTTTGGGCGCCGTCTCGTGCGGTGCCAGCTCCGTGTCCCGCTCGGCAAGCGCGAAACACACGGGGGATGACTTGTCATCTGGATCGTATGCGTCCTCGTAATACGCCTGTGTGAATGACGTCGCCAGGATGACGACGCGCAGGGGTTTTGGTAACTTCTCATCGTTCAACATGAACTCACCGGCCTTCAGGCGAATGATGTTCTGCGTGCCATAGACCGGCTCCGCGGCGACGAGCGCCTTGGCGGACTCCGCCATGGCGGGGAGCATCTGGCGCTCCAGCTCATCGACGCTGATGGGTAAAGTATTCTTCTTAGCCATGTTAACTCCTAGTTGGTTTCCAGGTCATTACCTGGACATGCTCATCATTGAAAGTTGGATCTATCGCACTCTCTGAATCTTCCCCACAAGCCTCCATGAGCTCACGCAGCTCTTGACACTGTTTTAGATATGCAGTCATGCTTTCGTCTGTGCGCCGCTGCGCCTCCACTACCTCACGCCGTGTAACACGCAAGCCAGTGCGGTGTAGCCCCAAATGATCGCGCAACACCCGTTTTACGTAGTCGCTCATTTGAGCCCCATCGCCCGCAGTTGCTCTCTCACAGATTCGCTGATAGCATCGATCTCCTCGCGCTTCCAGCAATCCTTGTCGGCACACGGTGGGCCGTCGTGATCGTCGTCGCATTTGACGGCAGGTTTATCCCAGTCGGCTACATGAGCTTGGATGCTGCGCTCCACGTTCGGCCGCAAGATCTCCATCAACATGGAGCCGGCAGGCATCCCATTCATTTGCCTGGTAAAATCCGTGAGCATCTTCTCAGGATCGCGCGTCTCGGCGTAGTGGCTCAACACGACAAGGGCCAACAACTCGTTCTGCTGGAGCTGTAATACGTGGGGTGTGAGCGCCTGACAGACCCAGTACATGACAGATGTCATGTTCTTCTCGAACATGTCCTCACGCCCGCGTTTGCGTGCCTCGACCAGTATTCCAAGCAACACCATAACGCGTCCCATCAACGGGCCATCAGCCCTGTCAACCTTGCCCGCGAACATTTCCTCTAATGTACTCATGACTGCAGACCTCTCGTGTTGTATTTAAAGAAGGAGCCCGCCCAACGCAGGAAGCCAGCGCTAAATCCGTGGCACAGAATTCCAACAGCTTATCTGGGTTTCCCCCGTTTTTAACAGGGACAACCTTGCTCACTTTCACCTTGCAGCCTTGCGTCAATTGAACCTTGCGCACTTTCACCTTTGAGCCTTGAGCCTCTTAAGTTGGACTTGCCATGGTTGCTTGTGGAGGATTCGAACCTCCGAGCCTTGTTAAGGCAACACCCTTTCGGGCGCCGTGTCTACCAACTTCACCAACAAGCGTTTGACGACCGCATAACGCCGCGGTCAGCGTTCTGTCTACTTGGATTCTACTCTGCGTGTCGGGCATCGTAAAAACTCTACTTCAACGTAATCGGCTGGTCTAGCCGACCCTCCAACAAATCCGTCGTCGCATTCACGATCTCCAAGTGCCCATCTATGATCGATGGCTCGCGGCGATACAGGTCCAACCGGCGGTCGCGCTCCTCCGGGTCCCAGTGCCGTACGATCTTCACCATCAGCGGATCGGCCCCAGGCGCCAGCTGCACCTGGCCCTCGCGCCGGTTACCATCACCGATGTCGCCCCACAGCCTCAACGCTAGCGGGGCCAGGTCCTTGCGGCGGTGAATCCACCCGGCAATCGTGTGAGTCACCTGCTTGCCATCCAGCTCTATCGTGACGTTGGTCAACAAGTTGGTTCGCTGAATCGCCAGGCGCAGATGCAGGATGCGCTTCAGCGTATCCTCATGGCTTTGAGTCCACTCCCGGATTTTCTGCTTCATGTCTTCGTACTTCGGCGTGTCGGTTGACAGGTTGGCGCAGTTGGCGGCAACCTTGGTCCGCAGGTCCGCCGCCTTTTCGGCCAGGTCCCGCAACTCTCTCATCGCCTGTATGATCTTCACCTTCATTCTCCTCGGGTTCGAATTGCCGCGGGTTAACCGCGCTTATCAGTATCACCGCAAACACCAGGATGAGCATCGCCAGTCCAATCACTGGCAGGATGTCAGCCAGTTGTTTCATACCGTGGCGGGGTGCGGCCCGGACGGGCTGGACGGAAGTGGGTCTGCGTAAACTCCCGGTCCGGCTGGCCGAGTACGCTCGGGGCCGCACCCTACCTTTGAAATCATGTTGGTATCTCCACCAGATATGCCACACCTGCGAATGGGTCAGACGTACCGACAGGTACCACGGACCACGTACGGCAATACATAGTACCTCGGATGAGCGACCGCCTCGCACCGTATAACTCGACGAGTCTGTGACCGGGGTACTTCGTCTGGCACACCTGGTCTGGAGGGTTGTCGTACAGTATCGCGTCCGGGTGGCACAACTCGAGCGTTCTCATAACAGCCGCGTTCTATCGCCAGCAGCAACACGATCATCGCGATCGCTGCGAGTCTGTACATCCACATCGAGAACCCTCCCGGTTGCCTTGTCGAACCTCAATCCATGTGCAGGGCAGACCAACACGCCGCCAACTTCTTCGTACATCGCCTCCACGGGCGTACCCTTGTGTGGGCAGCGCCCGTTCATAATCGCCTGGCCACAATACCGATCGCGCAAGCGCACCTGCCACGGCACGATCGCAGGTCTGAGACAGACCATTAGCCGCGGGATGAGCGTGAGATATGGCAGGATATCGGCATCCATGCAGATGCTCGAGGTCTCGAGCCTGTTCGGACTGCCCAACCGGCGCAACTCACTGCGGTATAAGTCCTCCGGCACGAACTGCCAGTTGATGTGCGCGTGATGGCCTTTGAAGGCACCCGATGACGTGTTGAAGCTGTTGGGTATGAAACCCTCATCCACCTGGAACTCGTGCAACAACGGCAGCCAACCGTTAAAACCCTGGTAGTCCCTTAGGATATACGAGCCGCCCGACGGCGTCTGCTTGTCGAGCACCACGTTGAGCTGTAGGCACAACACGTTGTACTGCTTCCCCACTTCGTAACTCATCGCCGCTCCTTACACCACCCACATGTGCAAGCGGGCCGTTTGAGTTGCCACCATAATTTGTCGGCGTTTTTCATCGCCGCTTCACCGCTAACAGCGCCAGGCTCACCTTGGCGAAGACTTCGGTGCCCGGCACGATGATCTTGGATTCCAGGCGCTCACGCCAGGCGTTGAGACCCACGCGCTTCTGCAACAGCTCGAAGGCTTTGCCTTTCACCATGTAGGCATAGAACTTGTCCCAGTCCGTGACGTTGGGAAAGGCATCCTTAATGGGGTGGTTGTGCACCTCGACCCTGGCAAGCTTGCCGCTGGCGCCCTCCAGCTTCTGCGCGCCGAACTGCTCGAGTAGGTATTGCTCCAGGCGTGAGTACTCGGCCTTGCACACCTTGGCGGCTGCGGTGTATTCGGAAGCCTCATCGTCGAGCTTCTTCATGGCGTCGATGATGCCGCCGAGCGTTTTCGGAATTGCCATTCCCATTTTGCCAGCTCCCAGATTAAACGAAAATTTTGTTTGCCTTAGCCTGGCGAGCCTTATACGCCTAAAAGATCTGTGATGTAAAGGTTTATTTTTGTGTAGTTAGTGAACGCAGCTTTGTTGGAATGAAGCTATGCTTCCTCGCGATATCCAACAAGCGGTGATACTTCTCGCTGATCGTTCTGATAAACCTGTTGTACTCAACATGTTGGGCTATGACCGTGCAGCGGTTCAGATCGGCCATAAGCCTATAATTCTCGCACCTTTCGAGCGCCTCGTCGCGCTCACGGTAAGCCTGTTCGAGCAGGACCTTGAGCCCGCCGCAGTTCTCGCGCAGCTCGAGGAGCCTCCATTTATCGCCCGCCGGGTCGGCGTCCTGCTCGAGGTCCCGCACATAATCCTTCAGCGGCTGTGGCAGTGCATTTATCTGCTCAGCGAGCGGCTTCCAGGTGATCATTTTCCGAACTCTACCTTATTGGCTGCAGCCGACAGCAACCGCGCTTTCATCGCTACGGGTCCATGCTCCTTGCGCGCAGTCTCTACCTCGATATACTTGGCCAGCCAGTGCTGGGCCTTCTTGAGGTCCTCGAGTCCGTTTTTCGTCTTCCACCGCATCACGTAGTAGAGCACCTCGGATTGGAAGACATCGAGGTCGTTCAGGATGCTGACGTCCCACGGCTCGATGCCCATCTTTTTGTAATGATCGCCGCCATGTTGGATGGCGTTGGCGTCCGCAAGGGTGCGCGGCTGGCCGACGGGCACCCTTTCCGCCGAGCAACCTGGCTTGTGGACGATCAATTGACCGTCGTCGATCGCCCACGCGCCGCAATCTGTGCAGGTGTTCATGGAATCTCCTCGTACGTATATGGAATCTGGCCTGGCGTAGCAGTAGCCACCCAGGATCTCGACCCGTACCAACTCCGGGTCCGGGTCGTCGCTATCCCGCAGCAGGTTCACGAAACTTGTGCTCAGTGTGCCCATCGCTGCCCAACACGCAGCGTCTGAAGTCGTCGTCTATGAAGTCGCACCGCAGATGCTGTGGTGGGTCGCATTTACAACGCCCTTGGAAATGCTCGCAACCTTCCTGGAGCTTCTGTGGATGCTGGGTCGCGTAGAGCTTGGCGTCCCATGCTTCCTGCCGGACCTGCCGTGGGTAGCTGCCGTGCGAGAGGGCGAAGAGTGGGTGCAGCTCTTTCTGCTCCCGGCGCCACAACAGCTCACGGGCCATGATGAGAGTATCACCGAGCACGTCGGGGTATGTGCTTAGTGTGGATGGATCGTCCACATACCCGCGCAGGCGTTGCGTTGGGACGAACTCGACCGGCTTTTCGTCTGACATGTTTCACCCCTCCCTTATGAGAAGTCCGGCCTCGAGCCGCCTTACCCTTATCCGCAGCTCGGCGATCATCCGGGCCATCATCGCCTCGCGTGCTCCGGATGTTGATGATCTCCCGTACCGGGAGTAAAGCTCCAGGTCCATCGTTCTCACCTCTGCCTCGATCTCGTCGGCGCTTACTTCTCCTCCAACCGTATTCATCGTGATACTCCTTGGGCCCACCTATGGGACACCCGCAGGCGAGCCCGCGTTGGTTACGGTGCGGCTTTGCCGTCCAGTACTTCGGGCAACACACCCAGCCGTTCAGCGGCATGATCTTAATAGCCATACACGCTCACCCGTTCTCCGATGACGCGCCGTGAACCGTGCAGGCCGAATCCCTCACGAGCTTTCCATCTTCGCTGTAGTAACAGCCCCAACTGCACTGACCTGTCGGACGCCTAATGCGATCATCGGCGGCTTTGGGTTCCACCAAGTAGGCATCGCCGTTGCTGTTGTAGGCGACTTTCGGTTGCTCGCTGGCTTTCTGAGCGTTCTGTCTGTTGGCGAATGCATCAGATAGGGCGTTCCAGAAGCGCTCGCCCTTGCCTTCGATGACATGGACGCTATGCCACCCGGGCTCTTTCGGTTCCAAGCAAGCGAGGACCTCGGCAAGTGCAGATTCGGCAGCGGCCAATCTGGTCTGTACGTTCACGGGGATGGCTACGAACTGACTGGTGCAGTTTGGGCAGATCACCATGTCGTTGTTCGGCTCGCGTGGACCTAGGTTCGTCTCGGGAGCGGGCGATAAGTTCATGAGTAGGTCGTACGCGGCGAGCAGATCATCAACGAGCGGATTTGCTGAAGGTATGGAAGCCGCGCGAAGGCGAAGCCGTTCCGCCAAGTCCTTCGCATTTGAGGGAAGTTGCTCATTCATAAATCCACCGTCCCCAATGCCAGCGAGGCCCATATATTTCGCGCATCGTTAACGACAATTTCCATGATCGATGTCGCGGGACACTTACTACGTGAACATTCCGTACCGTCCCGTTGATCGGCTTGCCTCGCACGTTGATCAGCTTGCCTCGCACGCTGATAGCGCGCGCTTCCGATGTCCGAGCGACTGTCATAGGCGCCACCTCGATTTGAACCATAGAACAGTTACCACGGCGAAAATTCCCATGCTGATCCAACCGACAATTAGACCTTGATGATATGGAGTCATGACGACCACGAATGCTCGACTACCCGAGGTGCCCCGCTTGCGAACTTCATTTCTGCAACGACTTTCTCAGCATCGGCGCGAGTCGGGAATTGCTCGGCATGGTTGGGATTGCTACACCAATCACCGGGACCGCAATAATACATGGGGGCGAACCGGGCTTCGATCAGCCACCAAGACCCATTTTCAGGTTGTGTAAATCTACCCATAGTTGTTGTTCTCCTGGCAGCATTCAAAATGTGTTTCAGACGTCATGAGTTCAACCTCACATTACGTGTTGGCCCGTCATAGTGAGCCCGGCGCACGGCCCTCAGCATCCGGCGCGCCTCGGAGCCCTCCATGTTGGTGAAGGTGGTTATGCGGCTGCCACCATGGGGCGCCGCTGCCATCACGAATGCGATGCCGTCCGCGAAGGTGTTGGAGGCGAGCTTTTCGACCGCGGTCGCGAACTCAACCCACTTCTTCTCATCTACCAGCAGTTCATTACCCATTATCTACTCCAGTGTGTTAGTTACAGTTGAGTCCATATGCGCGCTGCGCTCGGCATGGGATGCGCGCTCCCACTTATCGACATTGCGCATGGCGAACAGGACGTCGATGACACCCCTCTTGCAGCGTGTTTTGGACAACTGTTTTATGTTGGGGTTACGCCGCAATGCGCGCGCCACTGCCACCAATGAAAACTCGCTTCTAGGGTTGTGCACCTGTAATAACGAGGTCAACTCTTTTACTGTCCACAGGTCGCGCTTCGACCCCATCACATAACCATCGAAGCCACCAACTAACTCACGCACGGCGTAATCGATGAAAGAACCCGAGATGCCGATCATCCACGCTTTGGCGTCGGTCATGGGCGCAGCCCCGCGTGGGTCAAAGCCGTTCGTGTTGATATGTAACAGGTAGTCGAAGATCGCCGCGGCATTGGTTTTGTTCTTGAACCACGGATCGTAGTTCTGCGTATACCAGGCTTCAGGGTGTATCTGGTCCGATATCTCCCATACGAACCAGCGGCGGTCCTTGGCGTCGAGCGATAGCGCGTCGGGGTTGTTGGTAGTGAGGTAGATGTTGGCGCAGTCGCGCAGCTCGTATTCCACCTGAAACTTCGCATTGATCGTTACATACTCCTGGGTGATGAGGTTGTTGAGGAACGCCACGTCCTCGCGCTTATCGCGCCCGGTTACCTCATCTCCCAGTATGAACTGCTTGTGCTTGGCCCACTCGTTGAACGAGTCGTGTATGTTCTGCGCTCTTATCCCCTTGAAGTTGTCCCCGTAGATGGGCCGCATCGTCTCGGCAAGGAGCGACTTGCCGACACCCTGCATGGTGGAGAACATCAACACACCGGTATAGAGCTTGACACCGGGATGTTGTAATGGGTAAGCTAGCCATTGGAGAAACCATTTGCGGTATCTACCATCTACATCAGCATGAAACACCTGGTCCAGAAGCTCCATGAAAGGGGTAACATCACCTTTTGCAGGTTTAACACCCCAACCCTTCCATACGTTGAAAGATCCGTCTGGTGGTGTTTCGGGTTGGCCTGGTGCGTACACCAGTGATTTAGCCGTGCGTTTACCAGGCCACTTGGACCATTCTATAAATGTGTTGACCTGCTTCTGTTTGCCGTCCATGTCATACTTAACCATCGTACGATCCCCATAAGCGATCGTGGCAAGTGTCTGGAGCTTCGAATACAACGTACGGCTGGGCAGGTGATACACAGCTACCTTGTCGGTTATAATACACAACTCTTTGTTCAGATTCTCCAAAGCCACCAGATCATCGAACGGAACCGGTACCAGTTTATCAAAAGCCTCCCGGCCATTGGCGACCAGGTAGTCGTCGAGCCCGGCCTTCTCACCCGCCTTTAACGATGGCAGTCGTACGGCGAATGGATGGCCACCATGATGACGTATTACACGTGCCAGTGCGTGCAGGGCATTATCAACATGGGGGTTGGGTACGGCATCATTGTCGAAACAGATCAGGATGCGGCGACCGTTCATGAAAGGCACCAGGCTATCAATCAACGTATGTTTCTGTCCTCGAGAGCCCCAACTCCATACACCGCCCAACCCTATACACGGCAGACGTAGAAACTTGACAGCAGCAGCAGCTTTCTTCTCTCCTTCTGTAATGATGAGGTCAACCTTGGGGTCTGCTTTGACGTCGGCCCAAGTCCATTTACCGGCACACAGTGTTGGTGGTGGGAAATAAGCGTGCACCCCTGTGCCCTTGGGTTGGGTGTACTTCCACAATTTACCGGTGCCTTTGTCAACAACCTCATCCGTGAATTTGTAGCGTGAAAAACAATTGACTTTACCCGTAAGGTCGAAATAGGGGATCTCGTACCCGGCAGCCTCCTGTTTTACGAGTTTCTTCATGGATGTCGGGGTCACCGGTCGTACACACATGTGCTTGGCATCCTTGGAATCCAGACCGGACCTGCTTAGATCCTTTAACATGGACTCGTAGACGGCCTGCTCGACGACGGTCATTGATAAACCCTCGTCTCATCCTGAGATGCGTTCACAAGAGCTTCACGTATGTCGTCTATTGTTATAGGCGCTTCTGATGCTATCATGCATACCAACCCTACAGGAAGCAGCGCCAGGACCATCTGATGTGTGGCGGTGCATTTCTGTTCTTCGACCCATTCACTGATGCATGGGGGACAGTCTTGCGGATCTATACGCTCGACACATCGCAGGAGTTCCTGCGGCGTCATTTGCTCGAATACGGTCATGTCAGACACCCTCGCCGTATGTTGTAGTAGGCGACGCGAGGGCCTGTTGCTGTTTCAAGAGGTAGGGCTTCCAGATGGTGAGGGACACCACCTGGTACCAGGAAACCCAACGCGAAGCCCTCGCGCCAGTCCGAACCCTAGCAAAAAATCTAAGTGAAGTAAATAGTTAGAGTGTTTTCGTCATCGACTTAAAACAAAAGTTTAACTTTAATAAAATAGTTTAAGCTGTGTTGCGTGTGTCGAATTCGGCCTCCCCTTACTTATATAGGCTACTAAACTTTATTTTCTTATCTTTAACTCTCCTATTAGTCCTAGAAAAAGGAACCACAACACACAAACGATAGATTAGATCTATAAATATCGGCGTTTGCTCTGTGTGTTCATTTTTTAAAAACGCCTAAAAAGAACCCACAACACACCCCCTAAAACGCTGTTTCGTGCGGTAAATACCGGTATTTCGCCCCCGAAAAACTCGTCCCACAACATCGTTGATAACTCAACTATTAGTTTAAGTTTTGCAAAGCAGCCCGATGCGTGCTAGAGTGGCTCCCGCAGATACCCCCGTTACGGGCGGCCTCGAGAGGGGTTGCCCGTTTTTTCGATGGAGTTGAAATGGGTAGGGGCAATCCGGTCACGGCAACGTTGGATGCGTTGTCAGGTTTCAAAGTTCGTGGGAGTCTACCAGCGGACCTAATACCAACTGACAGAATAATTCAACGTTGGTATGTGTCAGTTACAGGGTTTCTGCCATCGGAGCGTTGGGATGAAGCGCGCAAAGCAAAGCTATCACCACTCAATGATACGCTGTCTATCATTGTTGATCAGATAATAGCCAGGGCTCCCGAACGCAGGAATGAAATTATCTGGGCCTGGTACGGAACGCCTGCCCCAACGCGCATCATTGCCGAGGAACTCGGGGTATCGTCCTCGATGTTGAAGCTCGAGCTTCACAGTACTTTGCAGTATATGTTGCTGAAATTCAAGACAAATGGGCACCCGGAGCTGCTGCGGCTCCTCCTGGTGCATGCGCGGGAGGCTTTACAGGAGCCTGGCCGTTAGGGTATAAACCTGCGGCAAGATGCCCCATCCGTGCGTGTTGGGGAATGAAGCAACACATTTCACGAGTGGAATCATTACGTGCCGAGAGCCAACACCAACGCAACACCACCTGTTAGTATGCGGGTTCCATTGACCTATCGACAGTCGGAGGCGGCGCGAAGGGCGATCAAAGCGGGAGCATTGATTCGACGACTTCAATCGTTCGCGCTCAACGAAATGGTCATGGCAACCAACGGCAACGGGCGAGGCCGTGGTAAGTTGGTTCCTGTTGACATGAGCGCTGAGCAGGTTCGCGCGGCGTTTGGTTTGCTCGCGAAAGTTTTGCCCGACGTCAACCGTGTTGAATTGGCTGGCGGCGAGGACATCGGCAAGAACGCTGCCGCGATCGATGCCACGCAGCGCATTGTTGATATGTTTGACAACACGATGTCCCCCGTGCAGGCATCAATGGAATATCAACGGCTGATGCACGAAGCCGCGCCGCTCGAGCAAGCAAAGCTCCCGGCGCCGCCGCTCGAGGGAGAGTTGGTTTGAACGTCGACAAAGTGTTGTATTGGCTGTTGTTGATCCTAGCCGCCGTTTACATTGGTATGATTATTTGAACGCCGTGAAGCCCCGCTACCGCTTCATTGCGAGATATAACATGTGGCTGCTTGCGCTGAGCGCTACTGATGAGTGATCGGTGCCCGCGTTGTGGCGATTGGGTTATGGCGAAAGACCAGCGCGATCACTCATGCCGAACGGCGGAGGGAAAGAGCGTATTCACGAGCCAGCCGCTGGGTCCGGGGTACGTTTCGCCGGACGACTACGATGAATGGATCAAGCGATATATGCGAGGAGAGGCGAATGGCGAAACGAGGGGTTGAACTAGCACGTTGGATTGATTTGCACACCGGCGGCTCGGGGTTACACGGTGACGTGCTCGAAGCCTCTTGGGCCGTGGCGCGTGAGTTCCGAGTTCCCGGGCCTGGCGGACGTCATACCCCTTTGCCTATGTGGCTTAGACCTGGATGAACGCCGCGGTACGCTTCCACACTGTTGAATCGACCAAAACCCACATCAAGGGCCAGGCGCGCACCGTCTATCTTCCCTTCGAGTTTGATTGGAAGAAGCCTGATTACAACGCGGTGTTCGAATGGCGGGTGCGCAAGCTGCTGCAGTTGCGCAAGGACCCCAAGCGCTTCACGGCGCTGCGCAACTGGTATGGCAACAACCCGGCACAGTTCATTGTTGATTGGGGTTGTACCTACGATCCACGCAACATAGAGCGTGGGTTGCCGGCGCTGTTACCCTTCATCCTGTTCCCCAAACAGATCGAGTGGATCGACTGGGCGCTCGAGCGCTGGCGTGCGTCCGAGCCTGGACTCACGGAGAAGTCGCGTGACTGTGGCGTGAGCTGGTTGTTTATGGCGATGTCGTGCCATCTGTGCATTTATATTCCAGGCATGGCGATCGGTGTTGGAAGTGCCAAGGCTGATAAGGTGGATCGTTCAGATGATCCCGACTCGCTGTTCTTCAAGGCGCGGTTCTTCATGGATAACCTGCCACCTGAATTGCGTGGTGGGTACGATCCCAACAAGCACACCTCGTACATGCGAATGCGTTGGCCCAACACTAACGCCACGCTCACGGGTGAGGCGGGAGACAACATCGGGCGCGGCGGCCGCAAGTCGATCTATGGCATTGATGAGGCAGCACACCTCGAGCACCCTGCGCTCGTCGAGTCGTCGCTGTTGTCTACAGCTAACTGTCGGCTTGACTTCTCGAGCGTCGCCGGCATGGCCAACCCCTTCGCGCAGAAGCGGCATTTAGGTAAGGTCAAGTTCTTCACCTTCCACTGGCGCGACGACCCGCGCAAGGACCAGGCGTGGTACGACAAGCTCGCAGCTTCCTCTGACTCCGTGGCCCTTGCTCAGGATGTTGACATCAACTATATGGCCTCCACAGCCGGCGCAGTCTTGCCTGCCGAGTGGGTCAACGCTGCCGTGGGTGCGGCCGAGCGGTTGGGTTACACACCTTCTGGAGTTAAGCGCGCAGGGCTTGATATCGCTGACCAAGGTCCGGCACTGAATGCGCTTGCTACCCGCCATGGCTCGAGCCTGACACATCTGCGCCAATGGCCTGGCAGGCAGTCTGACATTTATCAGACTGCAGTCAACACGTTCAACTACTGCGATGATGATGGCGTCGCGCAGTTCTTCTACGATGCCGACGGTGTTGGTGCTGGCATGCGTGGTGATGCGCGTGTCATTAACGAGTCGCGCAGGTCCACGGGCGCGATCAACATCGAGGATTGCCCCTTCCATGGAGGCGCGGGTGTCGACGATCCCGAGGGTAAGATCACGGCAGGTGCCACGAGCGATCGCGGCGAGAGGACTAACAAGGAGTTCTTCCTCAACCTCAAGGCGCAGAGTTGGTGGACTATACGTAGGCGGTTGGGTAACACATTCAGGGCGGTTACAGGTTATGTATCAGGCAAAGGATCAGTGGACTTGGAACGTGGACAATACCGGTCGTTTGATGACCTGCTCGTTGTCGACCTGGATGACTGCCTATTCATATCTCCTGACCTTGATCTGTTACCTCAGCTATTGATGGAGTTGGTGCAACCGACCTACTCGCGCAACACCAACGGCAAGATCGTGATAGACAAGGCACCTGATGGCTCGGCATCTCCCAACCTGGCGGACGCCGTTATGATCGCGTTCAACCCGTTGTTGGCGGTGTTGGATACATGGGGTAAGTTGTGAGTTGCTTTATTGTTGGTTTCGTAGGTGCTTTCACTGGTGTTGTTCTTGGGTTCATAACACCGTATATCTGGAGTAAGGTGAAAAGTGTGGTGAAGTTATGATCAGTCGAAAGAGTTCGCGCAGACCGAGAGGTCCGATAGTCGTGTTGCCTGATGGTTTCACGGCCCGCGGTTTGACGGAGCCGCAGATGGATGAGTTCTTTGCCACGGTCGACGCCATGCGCCGACGACGTACTGAGCGCGCAATAACGAGGTATCATCATGATCAGGGGTGTGCGACGTCACATGGAAGGCCCTAAGTACACGGTTACACATACCGAGTTGCGTGGGCTTACGGAGAGGCAGATGGAAGAGTTCAGAGACGCGATAGAGCGGGCGCGCAGGCGTAAACTGCTCGAGCTGTTTGAGACCGTTGTGGTGACTTGGGTATGAACAGGCCACGTGGTTGGGACCATAGATATCGTATGCCGCCCGAGTCAGATTCAGTGATCTATGTCAATAGTTTTGGTTACGCCTCGTTCAAGCGGCCGTCGTTCATCGATCCCGTGAAGTACGCCTGGAACCACATGCACCCTGACATCGTGATGCCCAAACACCTGGGCGGCATCGAGGCCGGGATGCCCGGCATGCCACGGCCCAACAAGAAGGTTGCCGATTACCAGAGGTATTCAACACTATGAACATTCTTCCCCTGGCGTTGCAGATCGCGGCGTTGGTTTGCTTCGCTATCTCCTTCTTCAATGCCCTGCCGAGGTACAACTGGATGGTGGGCGGCTTCTTCTGCCTGCTGTTATCATGGATGGTTGGTCCCGGCGCGCACATCCCGCTGCACACCGTGGGACCGTGATTGTGACAGACGAACAAATCAGATACATGGTAAACCGCTTTCTGGGTTGGCGGCTGCCGGATAATTTCAGCCCCGATGCTGGGATCAGCTTCAAGGCTTTGTTTAACGAACACACGTCGCACCCCATGGTGCATCGGCCTATCGGAACCAACCTCTTTGATGCCACGCAGGCGGAAGCCATGGTTCGCCACATGGTGGAGGGAATGCCGTGACTACCAACACGCTGCTGCGCGTCGAGCCCGGCAAGCTGCCGCAGGCGGTTGATGGCCAGGCGCTCGACTCCAACTCACTGCATGACTGGCTTGCGCTGCCTGTGCAACACTTCATCGACCGGCATCCTGAGAAGTCCAGGCAACAGTTGATCAATGAGGTGACCGAGGTCGTGGCTGAGTTGATTGGCTCCTCGACATCCGAGTGGCGCGATGCCTTGCGCATGACCGACAGGGCTAAGCGGCACCTCGAGGAGCAGGTTGGTCGCAAGTGGCGGACGTTTGTGCAGCTGAGGGCCAACGGCGGTTTGTAGAGTTGTAACCAACAAAGGGGTTCTGTGATGGGTACATTCAGGGTCGATGTTCAGGCAGTTGGTGGCCACGGTTGCCAGCGCGATGTGAAGGACGGCGAGGTGGTGCAAGGTTGTGGTAAACCTAACTGCCCTGATTGCATAGTGCGCGAATTCGTCGGCAAGCTCAAAGCCATCAGCGTGTTCAGCTACGGCGTGGAATGTCACGCGAAACTCATACATTGGCCTGGTCAGCCCAACGAGGTGGTGGACGATCTGCTCACTGGTATCCGCAAGGGGAATTTCTGACGTGGTAGCCAAGAAGCCCATAAACGTCGAGTTGGAGCTGATGCGCAAGGAGCGGGACGATGCGTTGAAGGAGCGCGATGAGGCGTTGGTAATTCTGAGTCTGATTTTTCCAGATACGTACCTATCGCCGTCTGAGAGTGTCGAGTTGAAGTTGCGTACCTATCGCAACATGGTGAAGGGCAAAGCACGTGTTTAGTCTGCACGAGCCTTGTGACGCGGCCGTGCGCCGCCGCGAAGCGCTCGACCGCCGCGAGCACGATGAGGCGTTGGCCTACATGCGTACCGAGGAGTTCCAGCGGTTGATACGCCCACTCGTGTTGGAAGCCATGCGCGGCGTTGCGAGGAGGCGCGGACCATGAGCGAGGACCTGGGACCGTTGACCCGCCCGCAAGACGTCAAGCCCCGCGTGCGTTTACAACCTGACGGCTCGATGTTGCAGATGCGGGGTGGCAAGCTCTTTACCAACGACTCGTTTGAGAACTTCCTCACCCGCACCGGGATCAACCAGGGGAATGTGTCGTCGGGCGGCACCTACGGATTCAACCCCATCACCCGGCTGCACACGCGCCTCGAGTGGGCGTACCGCGGTAGTTGGATCGTCGGCACCATCGTCGATTGCATCGCCGAAGATATGACCCGCGACGGTGTTGAGTTTAAGTCGGATGCGACCCCAGAGGATGTGGCCGACTTTGAGCAGACCCAGATCGAGGACCTCCAGGTGTGGACGTGCATGTGCGAGGTTGCCAAATGGGCACGCCTCTACGGTGGCGCCCTTGCCTTCATCATGATCGACGGGCAAAAGCCCGATAGCCCGCTCGACCCTGACACTGTTGGCAAAGATCAATTTAAAGGCATATTCCCCCTCGACCGCTGGGCCGTGCAGCCCAGCCTCCAGGAACTCGTGACCGATGCCGGACCGGACTTGGGGAATCCCAAGTACTATGAGGTGATATCTGACATCGGCAACGGCTTACCTGCCATGAAGATACATTACACCCGTGTGGTCCGCATGGAGGGCGTCAGGTTGCCGTACTGGCAGCGCATCACTGAGAATGGTTGGGGAATGTCGGTTGTCGAGCGGCTGTTCGATCGCCTGGTTGCGTTCGACTCTGCCACCCAGGGAGCCGCGCAGTTGGTATACAAGGCGCACCTGCGGACTTACAAGGTCAAGGACCTGCGCAAAATCATAGCAGCCGGCGGCGCGGCGCTCGACGGTCTGCTCAAGCAGATGGACTTCATACGTAAGTACCAATCGTCTGAGGGTATGACCCTCATGGATGTGGAAGATGAATTCGAAGTACACCCGTACTCGTTCGAGGGGCTCGATGACATACTGCTGCAGTTCGGCCAACAACTCTCCGGCGCCTGTCAGATACCATTGGTTCGACTCTTCGGTCAGTCTCCAGCTGGTCTCAACTCAACAGGTGAGTCTGATCTACGTACCTACTACGACGGCGTCAAGCGCCAACAGGTGAGTTTGTTGGCCCGCGGCGTCCGCCGCATATACCACTGCGCTTGGCGCTCGGAGCATGGCTCTGATCCTCCCAACGGGTGGAAAGTGCCGTTCAAGTCACTGTACCAGATGGACGAGGGCGAGCGCGCAGAGGTTGCATCCAAGACCACCGACTCGATCATGAAGCCATATGAGGCGGGGTTGGTGCCGGAGTCTGTCACGTTGAAGGACCTCAAGGAGTCGTCGCGCGTCACGGGCATACACACCAGTATCACTGATGAGATGATCGCGAAGGCCGAGAAGGAGGACAAGGGTGAGGTTCCAGAGCCGGAGTTGGAACCTGATAGCGGCGGCCCCGGTGATGTAATGAATGGCGAAGGCGGACCTAACGTCGGACCCGACTCAGACCCCAAGGACGGGGTGCACCCAACCGACACAAGCATATCGCTCGACGCTGCCGGGTGGGAGGAAGGTAAGCATCCGCGCGATAACGGCGGTGAGTTTGCATCTGGCGGCGGTGGGGGAGGAGCCGGGGAAGAAAGCAAACCCAAAAGCAACAAATCGAATCCCAAGCTTCCTCGATTTCGACCCGACGGTGGAACGATCGTAGATACTCCACCTAAAGGCAGTTCGGCCGAAAAGAAAGGTTTGAAGGTGGGTCACGATGTGTCAGGTAACTACCATGACGTAGACCGCAAATTCATGAAAGTGACCGGTAAGGTAATCGGGTTCGTACACAACAAGCGCGGGTCGCGACACGGCGACGTCGCGATCTACGACGAGAAGGGTGGGACGCTCTACTTCGTAGATAGCAAGAATGTTTACAGGCAACGTTGATGCCGCCTCGAGGGTTGTCCGGCCGCGCCTGCAGGCGACCCAGGCCGAAAAGCGGTATGGCCGGGCACTTGAGGCGCTCGCATCCAATGTTGGGAAGCTCGCCGAGCAGGTTGATCCCGATGACCTCCCGCGTATGATGCAGGCATACGCAGACGCATTGCGGCCGTGGGCGACCCGGGTCGCGACCAAGATGGTGGCCGAGGTCGATGCGCGCAACGTGGCCGCGCTGTCGAAGCTGGACGTGTCCTCACGTCTGCGCCGTGACCTGCGCGACGTCGATGTTGACTTTGCAGGTTTACAACTCATTGAGCGCCAGGTTGAGTTCATACTCGACATTCCGCGCAGGGCGGCCGAGCGCGCGAGTGAGGATTACGACCCGGTGGCGGCCGCGCGTTCGAGTGCCCGGCGGGTTGCGCGGCTCGCGGTATCTGAAGCCTCCACCGTGCTTACCAAGGCGCGTGCAACCTCGGTTGGCTCGACACACTACGTATGGCGCACAGCCCGCGACTCGAAGGTGCGCGAATCCCATCGACGCATGGAAGGTGCGGTGTGTGAGTGGGCCAACCCGCCGGCGGTGCCAGGCGAAGGCAACCACCATGCGGGTGAGATATGGGGTTGCCGCTGCAGAGCGGAGCCTATCATTAATGACCCGTACGCACCCGCGGTGCGCGGCAAACGAAGGAGGTAAAATCAATGGCTGATACACCTATATCGCCTGGTACAGGCTCTTTGGCAATTGCGACGTTGGCCGCAGTCGCATTGCTGCGGACCGTCACGGCGATAACACCCACGGTTGGTGCTGTAACGGCTGCCGGCGTTGCCCCGACGGTATCAAAACCAACAGTTACGGCGATGGTTCCGACCGTGGGTGCGATCGCCGTGGCAGGCGTGGCCTCTACGGTGGCGCAGTCGATCGGGCCCGTGGTCAGTGTTGGGGTGCCGTTCGAGTCGGCGACCATCACGTGGCCCTCGATGCCGAACGGGTTGGCTGGCTCGATCCACCCACCCATGCGGTACCGCACCGCTTCGTTCCAGGTGTTTGGCGTCTTTGGCGCCGGCGGTTCCATAAAGTTGCAGGGCTCTAACGACGGCGCCAACTGGGCGGACCTGACACCAACGGCACTCACGGGTGCCGGGTGGTTTGCTGCTTTGGGTGCGAGTGAGAGGCCCAAATACATCCGGCCCAACTGTACGGCCGGCGATGCCACGACCGCTCTCACGGTCGTTGGTTGGTTTTCATAAAGGATTAGGAGGCCATGCGATTAGATATCTACATACACATCGTTAACGACGATGCGACACAACATTCGATACTTGAAAAGGTGACCCAAATGGCTGTTGATATGACCAAACTTGTGGCTGCCGTCGCAGCCGAGAAGACCGTCCTCGATTCGGCGATCGCTTTCATCAATGGTGTTCCGGCGCTGGTGGCCGCGACTGTCAAGCAGGCGCTCCTCGACGAGGGCGTTGCAGATGCCGCGGCACAGGCTGCCGCAGACCAGGCTCAGGCTGACATCGAGGCAGAGACCGCCTCCGTGCAGGCTGCTCTGACAGCCACCCCGACACCTCCGGTGACGCCAACACCGTGAGTTTCTTTTTGTTCGTAAAAAGGGTGCTGGACTTGGCCGGCACCCGCAACATACCAAGCGCTTGCGACGAACCGGCATTTGGCGGTATTGGACGCGTGGCGCACGACATCCGAGGAGAATGCAACATGTTTTCAGGCGACGCAGGATTCTTGTCAGATCCACCCGTGCTCACCGTCAAGGAGAACCGCACGCACTGCGAGGCGTGCGGTGCGAAGCTCGAGCCCAACGTCATGCACAAATGCGCAGGCAACGAGGAGTGGAAACCCCAAACCATCACCTCTCAGGATGTCGGTAGTATCGATGATGTACTGGGGGTGGCGAAATGAACGCCGCCATCGAGCGTGACGAATTGGAGCGGCGATATCAGGGACGGCGTCAGCCGCAAGACGCCTCGTGCCACCTGATCTGGCAAGAGGGTGCGGCCGAGCTGTGGGTTGGCAACAAGGAGGCTTCGCAGACGTTTACCGGCAACGTGTTGTGTGTGCTTGAATACCCGCACTGTTGGCGTGCGGATGGTACGACGCACATACACATCATGTACGATAACATGGCGCTGCGCTCACAGTTGGATGCGGCTGCCGAATTCATAACCCAGCACATGAAGGTCGGGTCCAGGCTCCTCGTACACTGCGCGGCTGGCATGGAGCGCTCGCCGCTCACGGTTGCCTGGTGGTTGGTGAAGACCGGACGTTGCCCGGACCTCGATGCGGCATACGTCACGTTGCGCGCGGCGCGTCCCATCGTCGCCGATCGGCGGAATTGGATCGAGCCTGACATACAGCCTAAGGAACTCGAGGAGCTGACCGAGCAGGGCAAGTACGAGTTGATGTGGAAGTACCCACAGTATCGTCGCGTGGCTCCAGGCGCGCAGGTGGCTGAGCAGTTCCTCAGGCTCGCTCAACCGCGAACCGGCAGCACCGTGATTGACTTCGGTGCCGGCACGGGCCAGGGCGCGATGTGCATGGCGCTCGCGGCGGACCTCCTCTACCGCCAGCCGGTCAAGGTGCACATGTTGGACTTCGCACGCAACTGTCTCGACGACGAGGTGCGCGATGCAGTCGCAGCGCAGCCGTTGCTCGAGTTCACCCAACATGACCTGACGAAGCCTGCGCCCCTCTCGGCGCCTTATGGATTCTGCACGGACGTCATGGAGCACATCCCACCGGACCAGGTGGACCTGGTGTTGCAGAACATACTGGCTGCGGCCCAGCATGTGTTCTTCCAGATCAGTTGCACCGACGACTCGTGCGGAACGTTGATAGGCGAGAAGTTACACCTGTCCGTGCACCCGCCGGCCTGGTGGAAGGAGAAGTTGGAGAAGTTTCAGTGCGTCTTCCACTACTGGCACGCGGCTGATGATGGGTCAACATGCATCGCGTACGTATCGGCCTGGGCCGACGGCCAGGAGGTTGTCGACAAAGGTGAACTTAACACCGAGGAGGAGACCATCCGCGCCAACGTGCGGGCCAACCTCTTAGCCGGGTGGAAGCAGGTACGGCCATACGAGCCACAGCATACCGAGGTGATGATCCTGGGTGGAGGTCCATCGCTCAACGGACAGCTTGACACCATCCGGCGCATGTCGGCTGAGGGTGTCAAGATCGTGACCCTGAACGGCGCGTACAACTGGGCGCTCGAGCACGGGTTGCAGGTGGGTTCGCAGGTCGTCGTCGATGCGCGCCCGTTCAACGCTCGCTTCACGAAGCCGGTGGACCCGAAAACCAACTACCTGATTGGATCGCAATGCGACCCCAGTGTGCTCGAGGGTTTGCCGAAGGAGCGCACGTTCCTGTGGCATACGACCGCGGAAGCGATCCGTGACATTCTAGTGGAGCTGTCACCCGACGATGCGCAGGGCCGGCCAACCTGGTTCGGCATCCCTGGCGGTACCACGGTGTTGCTGCGTGCGATCCCGCTCCTCAAAATGTTGGGTTATCGGAAGTTCCACCTGTTCGGGTGTGACTCGTGCGTGGTGCACAAGGATACGTGCTCGGATGACAACTCTGATTTCTGGAATCATCACGCCTACCAACAGGTTGAGAACGACGGTGTGCCACTCTACCCCGCTGTGGTTGGCGGGCGCACATTTCGCTGCACCGCCTGGCAGATCGCCCAGGCACAAGAGTTCATTTCACTTATCAAGCATATGGGCGATATGTTCGAGCTGGAGGTGTACGGTGACGGCCTGTTGCGTTGGATACTGCAGCACGGCGCGGACATGTGCGACGAGATGGATGCCCATCGAACTGATGAGGCTCTTGGGATCGAAACTCCCGGCGCCCCGTGGGGAATGTGATGAGTAACAAGGGATCGTCTCAGCAACCTGCCCGCGCGTCCGAACGGTTGTTCGGGCACGCGGCTTTCGAGACACGTGATTTTGCACTTGCGCGCAACCGGCGGCGCAAGGCTAACAAGGCTGCGAAGGCGGCCAAGCGTAAGAACCGCCGGTAGTTTCAATTCAAACACTCGAGGTAATTCAACATGGCAGCTGGTGCATGGAAAATTTACACCCGCGCAAAGCGGTATCTTGGGGCCGGTTCCGGCACCATCACGCTCGGCGCGGGTGTGTTCAAGATGGCCCTACACAGGACGTCGGCGTCAGCCAACATCCTGAAGGTATCGAACGGTGGCATCTCCACGTGGGGATCGATCGGTTCGGAAATCTCGGCGACGGGCGGATATGCCGCCAACGGCAGGAACCTGCCGCCGGCCACGGGCAAGTGGACGGTGGGTGCCTCGACGAAGCAGATGAAGTTCACGTACACGACCGCGGGCCTGGTGTTCACGGCCAACGGCGCGAACCTGAACAACATCCGTTACGCCGTCATCCGCAACTCGACGGGCGCGGGCGCAGGCAAGGCCCTGTGCTTCTGCACACTGTCGACGGCAGCCTTCACCATCACCTCGCCCAATACGCTGACGATATCGCCGGCGGCCACGGGCGTGTTCACGATGGCGTGAGGTCCGTCGTTCGTGAGTACCAACTGCGCGCTGGGGTCTGACGGTGGGAACTAACATTGTCTTCACCCCAGCGCTGCAGGCGCCTATCGGACTCATGCCATCTACGGGCGCGGTTGCCTGCGTTGGCAACTCATCTGGAGGTGGGGCCTTTGCGGCTGTGCAACCGCCGCAGGGTGCCTTGTTGTTTGTGACCGCCGCGCCGTCGATGGCGTTGGGCGTAGGCACGCAGGCGGGTGCCGTTGGGTTGGCGGGTCAGCAGGCTGCGGTCACGCAGCGTGCGGCAACATTGCGTAACCCCGCAGTCGGAGGCGTGGGCCTAGCTGGGCAGGCGCCTGTCGTTGCAGTGACTACAAGTCAGTTGAGTGCCAACCTGATTTACTCGGATAACGTCAAGGGGCCTAACTGGCAGGGCGACGCGTCGTTCGGTACTGGGAGTGCCGTCAACTATCAGGATACGACCCACCCACAGAGTGGCCATACGTACTCCATAGCGGTGCCGGCCAACACAGTCTGGCAGCCGCAGAGTACCAATTGGGACGGCTCCCTGGGGGGTGGGTTCGGCGCTGACATCTCGCCTTATGTTGGGTTGCAATTCGATCTTTGGACGGCGAACCCGACCCACCAGTTCGACATGCAGGCGCACTACGATGGCATCGTGGTGTCGGGTGGTCAGCCGGTCGTGGCGCCGACATACCTGGATAACATCACGGAGGTCGTTGGTACCCTCGCCGGCAGTGGGTGGAACACTAAGTTGTTCATACCGAGCGTTGTGTTGGGTCAGCTCGGCAATGTGGTCGGGTATCAGTTCTACATACGCGACAACAATGTCGGTACGGTGTACCTTGACAACGTTCAGTGGGTGGCCGGCCCCTTTAGTTGGATCTACTCGGGAGGACAGGCGCGGACCTGGAACGGGAGTTCCTACACGCGCGACCCCTCCACCCCATTCAATGGTTGGTCCGATGCCAGCAGCAATGCGTCGACTAACTACGCGCAGGACCCCAGTGGTCTATCGGTCAAGTGTGGACCTACGGGCTTGCAGAATCCGAGCGGTACGGTTGCTCCGGTGATAACGGATCTGTGGGTGGCGTATCAGGGTCAGACCGCGCCGGGGCAGGCAACCATCGGAGGTACCAACAACAGTTCGTTGTTCGGCTCGGTGGATTCGATGACGCTGGCATGGACTTCGCAACCTGGGTCGTTCCCCATATCCGGTTACAACATCTACCGCAGTGAGGATCTGTTTGTAACCCGTGTCAAGCTCAACTCCAGTCTGATTCCGGCTGGTACGACGAATTACCAGGACAACACGGCCGTCAACTGCGTCGCCACCTTCTGCGGCGGTTCGACCAACCCACAATCGGGTGCCCCGGCGCTGTGGTGGCCTGCGCGTAACTACCGTTACAAAGTTGAGGCGGTGGATTCGCAGGGTACGGTAGGTCCGCTCAGCGCCACGCAGAAGATGTACGTTTACAACTTCAACTCCGGCGGTCAGAACAACCCTACGATCAATGGGAATCCCGCCGGTGGCATGAAGTGGGGTGGAGACCTCGGTGGTGGCTTCGAGCTGTCGTACAACGACACTGGACCTAACGAGACAGGTCGCGCGATCCTGGTAGGTGACAACGCGGGCTACTGGTTGCCTACTTCGGGTTATATCTATCCGCAGTGGGCGAAACAGGTGGGAGGCACCGATTACTTTTACATCGATATCAACTTCGCGATCGTTGGCGGCCTGACGTTGCATGCTGAGTTGAATCCCAACGATCATAAGATCGATTTGTTGGCCTCGGCGCACGCGGCCCCAGGCAACGCCCCGGGTAACCCGTCGTTGGATCTGACGGCGTACTGCTACGCGGTCAACGGCGTGGTCGATTCCCGTTGGCCCAACATGCCGATGTCCGCCATCCCCACCGGCGTCTACTGTACGTTTAAGGTGCCGCGCACGCACTACATGACCGATGCGGGTACGTTGCAAAACTGTGTGTACAAATGGTTGATCAACAAGTGGGGTGGATCGATTGGCAACGGAACTCGGTTCGACAAGATCTTCTACGGACCTTAGATGGCTATCACTGCGCCCTGCCCCGTCGCCAAAGTAACTGTCACCGCTGCAGGTGGTATGTGGCGTTGCAACCATGCCGGGTTCAACACGACGTTGTATGGATACTTCACGTTCTCGGCATTGCCAACGCAGGCGGGTTACAAGTATCTGGTGCAGTTCTACAACACGAGCGGCGCCGCGGTAGGCGTGGCGGTCGATCCGTCCTCTTACACGCACCACGACCACGGCATCGGGTCGGCCAATTGGACAGTATACTCCATACCATTGTCGGCGTTCGGCAGCATCGGGACGGTAGGCGGCGTTAGCATCAAAGACAACAGCGGCGCCGCATCTAACACGTTCTACCTGTCGGCTGTTGGGTTCTGGGGCAGCCCGGCCAGCGGCTTCAGGTTCGCACCTGGGCACTATGCGCATAGCCGGTTTGGTTATCACTTCGACACGCAGACCGTCTTCGACGGCATCATCAGTGATCTGCAGACATTGCCCGTGCCGTTCCGTGGTGTGTCCATCAACGCCTACTACGGTAATTTCGATAGGGGTACGAGCAGTGCCGACTTCAGTCAGGGTATAACCAACGTCCGTACCGTGTTGGACGCGGCCCTGGCGGCTGGCAAGTTCGTGGGGTTACATTTCAGTGAGCAGAACTTCACCAGCTCGGCGTTCCCCAATTCACCGACCTATCCGACGTGGTGGAACTCCGGGTGGTGCAAGACTGGCAGCGTTCCGCAGATCTACGCCGATCTGACGCAGACGGCCGTAGTCAACACCATCACGGCGCAGATCCAGGCTTATGGCGCAGCGTTCAAGGATCACCCGGCGCTCGCGTGGTTCAGCCCGTTTGACGACTCGTCGATTAGCACGACCAACTTTGATGGGACCACGTACTACGCGAACCGGGTGTCACTGTTCCAAGTGGCAAGAAACGCCTTCCCTCGGACGATGATACGAGGCTACTGGAGTTTCACCAATCAGGCAGCCGCGCAGTACCAGGCGTTGATTCAAAGTTGCTTCAACTTGGGGGGCTTCCTGTTGGCGTCTCCCGACCCGCCGCTCGTCGGGCCTCTTCAGTCTAACATCAATCGGGACATTACCGGGTACCGCGTCTACAGGGGTGACATAGGCACGGTTGATTTCAGGCCCAACTATCGCGTGGCTGCTGAGGTCCAGGACATCGGGCTGAGTGTGTCGCAGAATAACCTCTCCACACCTTCGAATATATTCACGTACCTGACGTCGACCAGCCAGATCAACCCATCGTTCATGATCTGGCAACAGGAGAGTGACGGCAACGCGCAGACCAGCTGGTCGGCTATCAAGACCTACGTGGCAGGTCTCGGTGGTCCCAATTATGGTATCCGGGTAACCTCGCCTAACGACGGGTTTGCATATCAACTCCTATGACGTTCGCACTCAGATCAAAAACTGGATTAGTACCTAACGGGCCGTCGTCGTTCCCGGCGGGCGTGACGCCGGGTGACCTGTTGGTTGGGTTTACGGCGACTGATGGCAACGGTCAGACGTTTACCACGCCCAACCCAGGCGGTACGCAACCGTGGGTCAGGCTGGGTACGGCTGTCAATGCGACCTCCGTGTGTGTCATTGCGCGTTTCTACCAGGCAGGTGACACGGTGCCGCCGTTCGTGTGGTCCGGTGGCAATGTCGAGGCTGACATTGCGGCGTTCTCGGGCGGCACGTACACCGACCTGGCGACCATCGTCGATCAGTATTCGGACCGCGCTTCTACGAGCACCACGCTGATAGTGTTGAATGGTGGATCATTAGCGCCCACGAAAGACAACGGCTTGGCTATCATGGGTGGCCGGATACGCAAGACCAGCGTGTCTGACGCTGCGACGTTCAGCGCCATGCCGACTGGTTTTACCAAGCTCTCGAGTGCAAATCCAAACGGCAACAATCAGGCGACGGTCTGGATGTATTCCATCCAGGGCGCCAAGGCTACGATCGCACTCCAGCAGACTGTTGCGATGAACGTGCCAGAGAGTGCGGGCCAGAACACCCAGGGGTTGGGGATGGTGCTGTTCGTCGGTACGGCCGTACCTTCTGGGGCTGTCGCGCTGGCTGGAGGCAACCCGAACGTCATACGTGCGCTCAATTCCGTACTCACACCGGTGACTGCCTAAATGCCAGGCTCAATACGCCAGAAAGTCACGCTGGACCCGACGCCGTCCGACATGGATATGATGTTCGGCACGCCTGAGGCCATGTGGGCGGCATTCCCACTGGCTACGTTGCCGGGTAGCACCATCCTGGCGATGACGCAGATCGCCAACCTGTCCAGTAACACCATCACGGCTTTTTCCGATACCGTCAATGGCTCCTGGCCATCGGCGTTGCGACGCCTGAGTAATCCGTCCTTCGGCAGTGACAACGCCTTGTGGTGTCTGCAGAACGCAGCGTCTATCCCTGCCGGGGCGTTCGGCCGGGCGACTTCGGCTGGCACCAAGACCACACTGACGGACAACAATAACACGTGGACTACCAACCAATGGGCGGGCGCTTTCTTCCGCAGCGTCAACCAGGCGTTCGAGACGACCGTGCTGTCCAACACGGCGCACACGCTCACGTTGAGTTCGTCACTGCCTGCGGCGGTTGCCAACGGTGAGACGTATGTCGTAGGTGGGTGGTTGAAGGCGACAGCCAGTGGCTTCGATGACTTCAACGCGTTCACTATAGTCGAGGTGCAGGGAGTGGCGGCATCGTCACTCATCGACCACAACGCCGCGGTCACTACTACGTCCACTCCTGGCACTAACGATATCTCGACGGGCTCCATAGCGGGAGGCTCGGCGCCGGCGACCATCGTGTGCTTCGGTGTCAACGATGTTGATAATCACACGACGTACGTGCCATTGGCGGACACGACGGCGACGGATGACGGTACGGCCTGGTCGTGGAGCCTCGGCCAGCCGATCATGCGCATTCAGCATTACAACAAGACCAACCCAGGTACGTTCACGGGTCACTTCAGCTCGCAGGCCACGGGTGGAGACCATTACCAGTCGTTCATAGTCGGTCTACGGGACGCGACCAACGCCCCGACGGCAGGCAGTATCGCGCTGACCGGTCTCGGGCCGGTCATGAATATTGGCATTAAGGTCTCCACGGCATCCTTGGGGTTGACTGGAGTTGCATCGGCCGTATTGCCTGGTGTTGCCCCACAGATGTTGCAGGGTGTGCTGCAGCTTGTTGGATTGGCACCGCAACTCGCTCTCGGCATCATACTGACAGGCGGTGGAAACCTGGGGTTGACAGGCAACGCTCCGGTTCTGTCCACCGGCAATACGACTCTGATACCCGGTACCGGAAGCGCGCAGATCACAGGCGCCGCCCCTGGACTGCTCCCCAAGGTTATACCGACCGCAGGCGCGCTCGGGTTGGTGGGAGCGGCTCCGCAGTTGGGCCTGAACATCGTCATGGGTGGTGTCACCACAGGGGCATTGAGCCTGGCGTCGAGCGGCCCCAGCATCGGTCCCGGGATCGTACCTCCGGCCGGGACCATCGTATTGACGGCCGTCGGGTTGCGTGCGCCTAACATAGCCCCTTCTGCCGGTAGCCTGACACTGACCGGACTGGCTCCGACACCCAACCAGGGCTCACCCATAGCGGTGCCGGCTGCGGTTGCGATTTCCATGCAGGGGGTGGCGCCCAACCTGACTTTGAGCGTGCCAGCTCCGCCTACCGCCAACCTGGTGCTGGGTGGGTACGCTCCGCAGTTGTTCTTCCAGTATTTCCTGACGCCGGGCACAGGTGCCCTATCTGTGGTTGGCAACCTTCTTGGGGGGCAGGTCACCAACGTCCAGTTGGGTACGACGCCGGGCCAGGTGCTCATCTCTGGTGCGGCGCCTGCACTGGGTATAAGGCTCAACACGGCGGCCGGCGCGTTGGTTGTCGCGGGTCAGGCACCCGTGATTGTTGCCGGTACAGTGTTGGTACCGAGTACGGCGGCGTTGCAATTCTCGGGGGCGGCTCCCGCGTTTGCCGGCGGGCTCGGGTTGGCACCGAGCGCCGGAAGCCTGTCACTCGCCGGCACGGCGCCGGTGGTGACGCGGACGAACGTCATACCCGCGGGCTCTGTGGCCATCGCGGGGCAGGCACCGAAGTTGGGTCTGACGATAGCCCCGTCGGTTGGCAACCTGGCATTCGCGGGTGCGGCGGGTACGGTCAACGGCCAGACCATCATCGTACCATCCGTAGGCGCGTTGTCGTTCTCCGGCTCTGTTCCGACGCAGAATTACTTCAGGACGCCTTCGCCGGGTGCGGTGGCCCTCGCGACGGCACCCCCGGTACTCAATCTCGGCATGACTCCAGCCGTCGGGTCGTTGGCTGTGTTGGGTGGCGCGGCATCTGTGTCACAGGCAGGTTTGCCACTTCCGCAGACTGGCGTGATCGCCGTGACGGGCGCGGCGCCTCGGATGGACCTACGTATTGCGGTGCCGGCGGGTGGGCTCGCGCTGTCGAGCGCCCTACCTTTGGTCAACTCGCTTACGACGTTGACACCTGCGGCGGGGTCAATTACTTTTGCGTCTGTTGGTTCAGGTGTTTTACACGTGGGTGTCATCGTCCCACCATCTGGCCGGGTCGGGTTCTCGAGCGATCCGTCGCAGATGTCGCGGCAGGGGTTCGCGGCACCAGGTACGGTCAGGATCAGCATCAACGGCGGCGTCCCGATCGTATACCAGACTACCAACGGATTCATCATCCCGGGCACCGCAAGCCTGAGCATGGTTGGTCAGCCGGCTATCAACTCGCTGTACACCATGGACGATCCGCTGATAGTCATCTTGCCGGGTCCCGTGGACTACATAGTCATACTGTAAGGGTGCATCGATGCTTCAATTTCCAGACATAGACCCAGATGCGATCAGAGTCCTGGCGTTTGACGCCAGCAACCAGTTGCGGCCGGATGAAGTGTTGATGGGTGGGGTTACGATCCTGGCGTTGATATGCACGGCCGGGTTGGACCCGAACCCCAACGGCATGGTCATCGGCCCGACCTCATACGACCCTGCCGGGCGGCAGATGCTGGTTCCGGTGGCTCCCACCCTGCTTCGCAACGGTAACGATTACGAGATCGAGGTCGCATCTGCCACGAACCAACCCCCGAAGTTGATCGTGGGCCGCGCGCTACTGTCTGTCAGGATATCATAGCTATGCCTATCCACAAAACATCGGGTGGTTGGCAGTGGGGTAATAACGGTCACGTGTACCCCAACCGCGAGGGTGCCGAGAAGCAGGCGGCCGCGGCGCACGCGCATGGTTTTACCGGAGACGCCAACGCCGCAGGCGTCGCCCTGCGTTCGCCCCAAGGCCGTCTGCTGTTCCTCAAACGCAGCGACGCCGGCGATCACCCTGGTGAGTGGTGCTTTCCCGGTGGGAAGATCGAGGCGGGCGAGGATTCACTGGCTGCGGCGTTGCGTGAGACCCGTGAAGAGACGGGACACAACGTCAAAGAGACGACGCCGGTTGAGTCACGCAACGGATTTGCGACGTTTGCGGAAGCGGTCGAGCAAGAGTTCGTCCCGGCCTTGAACGAGGAACACACGGCCTACGCCTGGGCGAACCCGTGGGACGCGCCAGAGCCGTTGCATCCGGGCGTCAAGGAGACTTTGAGCATGCTGTCGTCAAACCGCATACACGATGCTGACACGTTGGATTTTGCCGGGTACTACGCGCCCGAGAAGATCCGGGGCACGGAGAAGCGTCGCATAACCCCGGAAGGGTTTATGGTCATCGAGGGTAATCCGATCGCCCGCATAGGTGAGCAGGTCTACAACTCGCGCGAGATCAACAAGGATGTGTCCACCGATGACCCGAAATACATCAAGCCCAACGGCTCCGGCGTCATCGTAGTCGAGCGCCTCGAGGAAGAGGTGTTCCACCCGGAGACGCTCGCCTCCTTCGAAGGCAAGGATCTGACCATCGAACACCCTCCAGAGGGTGTTGATATCACCAACTGGAAAAATATGACCGTGGGGCATGTGCAGAACGTGCGCCGCGGGACTGGCATCGAAGACGACCTGGTGCTCGCCGACATCATAGTCAAAGATCCGATGGCGATCGAGCACATCAACAAATACCTCCCGGAAATCTCGGCCGGTTACCGTGCCGATTACGAGCCGGTCGAGCCTGGGAGGGCTATTCAGCGCAACATTATCGGCAATCATGTGGCCGGGGTAAAAGCCGGGCGCGCAGGTGCCCGGGTTGCAATCCGTGACCATGCAATAGATACAGGAGACATAGATATGCCCACGCCAAACCGGACGTCAGTGTTGCGCGCAGTGCTCGCAGCAATTGGGGTCAAGACGGAAGACGTTGCCCGAGTCGAGTCGGCCGTGAGTGCGGTCGACACTATCGACGAGTCCAGCAACGAGAAGGAGACCGCGAAGAAGATGCACGAGATTTCGAATGACATGAAGGCCGTCAAGGACTGGATGGCTGCACGCGATGCCGAGCGCGAGGAGGAGAAGAAGATTGCGAAGGAGGCGCTCGACAAGAAGACGCGCGATGCTGAGAAGGAGGAGACCGAGAAGGCTGCGGCAGCCAAGGAGTTGGCTGAGAAAGAAGCTGTCGGTGACACCATCATCGAGGCCGAGGGCACCGGTAGCGCGGTCAACCTGGGCAAGACCTGGAAAGGGTCGATGACGGGCGACGCAGCCGCCGAGGAGCCGATCCTCTCGGCGATCAACGCCCGCGCGGAGATCCTGGCACCGGGAGCTCCTAAGCTCACGGCGGACTCTATCAAGGGCAATCAGGGGCGTGCTCTCGCGGCACATCTGCGTTACGTGTTGACGCAGCATGCCACCACTCCCACCGGCCGCGTCAATGTGCAGCAGTTTCTCGTTGGTGATTCGATTGAGAAATTGAGTGGCACCAAGCTGGTAGGTGTGTTCAACGGTGCCGCGGCGTTGGCCCGTGCCAAGAACAACCAGTTGTCGTTGGTGACGGCGCGTCGCGCGACTTCTGATGGAGTTAGCAAGGCGCCACGTACCGCGGCCGAGATCAATGCTGCCAACCGTGAGTATTGGGCAAAACGTAACGGCGGGGCGTCTTCGTAAAACCCTGGCCATTTCATAGAAAGAGGATACAACATGTCTGTTATCACATTTCGGATGCCTTTCGGTGTCCAGGGTGACATTACCCGCCCTTCACAGGCGCACGTCGAGTCACTGGTTTTGGGTGCAACGGCGTTCGCACAGTTCGGGCTCCCGGGTAAGGTCTCCGGCAACAAGTTCATCCCGGTGGCTGCCAACAACGATGTTATATACGGATTCCTGGCACGTCCGTTTCCAATTACTGGAGCGAGCGCGTCGGACCCGCTCGGAACTTCGGTTCCTCCCGCCACGGGCATTGCCAACGTTCTGAAGCGCGGTTACATATCGGCACTCGTGCAGCTGAACGCCGCGACCTGTGCGTTGGGGTCTGGTGTGTTCGTGCGGTATCAGAACCCGTCAGGCAGTCAGATTATCGCAGGTGTCGAAGGTGCGACCACCGGCAACAACTACCAGATCCTGACGGCGACCGCCGCCCAGAACACCTATTTCACTGGCCCGGCGGATGCCAACAACCTGGCTGAAGTCGCTTTTAACATCTGAGGCTGGAGCCCAGAGTCAATTTGAGGTAAAACAAAATGATCCATGTAGCGTCAGCCTCGCACAAGCGAGGAATCACGTTGCCTTTGACTGTAGTCAAAGACACCAACACCCCGTTGTTTCGGCGCCGGAGCGTCAGCGTGCCGGAGGCTGCGCGCATGCTGCGCAACGTCGATACACGGGATTCGTTCACATTCGATGCCGCCACCGCGGATGCCGCCGGCGTGTTCCTGGTGGGAGAATTGGAGCGGCTCGACCAACGGTTGCACATGCCACTGGCATCGGTGACCTGGAGCCGGGACATCGATCTGCGCGAAGATGTTACCATCGCAGATGAGCGTTCCAGCTATACCAACAGCCAGTTCGGCCAGGTTCCGGGCGTGGCTGGTTCCAACAAGGCGTGGGTCGGCAAGGAAGCCAACGCCATCGTCAACGTGTCGCTCGACATCGGCAAGACAACCCAGCCGCTAGAGCTGTGGGCGACGACACTGTCGTGGACGATCCCCGAGCTGGCGTCCGCGCAGCAGGTCGGCCGCCCAGTGGACGACCAGAAGCATATGGCGATGCAGTTGAAGCATCAGATGGACTGCGACGAGCAGGTCTACGTGGGTGATGCTGCGTTGTCTATGCCCGGCCTCCTCAACCATACGCTGCTGACCAACGTCGGCAACGCGGTCACGGGCAGCTGGGCAGGTGCGACGCCGGCGCAGATCCTGGCCGATGTCAACTCACTGCTCAACAGCGTGTGGGCTGCGGCGGCGTGGGCGGTGATTCCGAATCGCCTGCTTCTGTCTCCGACCGAGTATTCGATCATCGTGTCTACGTTGATCAGCTCAGCAGGTAACATCTCAATCAAGAAGTTCCTCGAGATGAACAACCTGGCGTCGGCGAACGGTCAGCCGCTCGAGATCCAGCCTGTCAAATGGCTGCTCGGCACCAACAACTCCAACACCTTGGGCGTCGCCGCGACCAACTCCATGTTTGCGTACGTGAAGGACCCGTTGCGGGTGCGGTGGCCGTATGTACCGCTGCAGCGAACCCCCCTCGAGTGGCGGTCTATATGGCAGATGGTGACCTACTACGGACGTCTGGGTGTCATGGAGATGGTGTACCCAGAGGTGTGCGGACGTCGGTCTAATCTGGGTTGAGGTTCTGTCACTCAGTACCCCCGGGTTTCCGGGCCGGGGGTTGATCTTCCGATAAAGGAGCATTGCAAATGAAAGTAGTATTGTTGAGACCGTTCGTGTACTCGCACAGGCCGACCAGCGGCTCGCGGTTGACGACAGAGACGAAGTTCCTTCCCGACATGAACAAGCAGACCAAGGCGTGGGAGCCGACTGAGACCACCATTCCAGATGACATCTGGAGTGACCCGTGGGTTTCAGAGCAGTACGCGGATGGCGCCATCGAGCGCCTGGAGGTGACGAAGAACCGCATGCAGATGGCTCACGACAGACTTCAAGAAGAGCTAGAGGCCAACGCGAAGATCGTGCAGCAGGCAGAGGCGGCGTTCGCGCGGGCGCAGGGTGCGGCGAACGTGAAGCAGCAGCGCGAGAACACGGTTGCCGACGAACTTAACACACCAGTCAACCAGTTGAAGAACCAACAGGGGGCTGACATCGGCGGCGCAGACAGGGCTGCGCTGGATCGGGAGTTGAACACACCCGTCAACGTTCTGCAACAGCGGCAGTCTGGGTCACTCGAGGAGCCCACGCAACCTGAGATCGACGAGCCCAAGAAAGGTCGCAAAGGTAAGTAACCATGGCCGTCACCCCCCAGTCGTTCAGGCAGACGTTCCGGATGTTCAAGAATCCGGACGTTGCGCCGGACGACGCCATCGTGTACTACACCACCCTTGCCATGAACGCCCTGGCAGGCTCGACAATGGGTACCCGGTTCGATGCCATCTCGCTTGACAGGGCTGTGAGTCTGTACGTGGCACACAGCCTAACCCTCGATGCTCGTGATATAGACGCCATCGGGGGCGGACAGAATCAGACTCCTACTGGGGCGGTACCGGGTGAGATCAAGGGGCCGGCAACCACCAAGACGGTCGACAAGGTGTCGGTGAGTTTCGACACCAAAGCCGTCAGTTGGGAAGATGAGGCATACTGGAATCAGACACGCTTTGGTGTCGAGCTTGTAAACATGATCAGGATGTTCGGAGCGGGTGGTATCCAACTGGGAACTCCGGGAGCTGGCGACGTTGATTCTGTTGGCTGGGGTGTGGGTTGGTGGTGATACCGTGGCGATAGATATCATAAGGAATGACCGGGTGCGTGGGATGTTGCAATCCATCTACGTGCTCACGGGCGAGCAGCTGGTCATCGGCATACCCGAGAACAACTCGCCTAGATCCGACAGTGGGTTGACCAATGCCGAGCTGGGTTATATCCACGAGCGCGGCGCGCCCGGTGCCAACATACCGGCGCGGCCGTTCCTGGTCCCAGGCGTGCGCAAGGCCGTGCCGTTCATGCTGCCACATTTGAAACGGGCGTGTAACTTCGCGTTGGATATGAATTACGTCAAGGCGCACAAGGCGCTCGAGCAAGCGGGCTCCGTGGCGGAGAGGTTCGTCAAGCGTGAGATCATGACTGGCAACTTCGCGCCGCTGCAGCCAAGTACGATCGCCAACCGGTTCCGCGGCCGCGGCGTGTCAGGTCCGTCGCGCGGTGAGAGACGATATCTGACGCTCATCGGGTTGGGGGCGTCCCCACAGTTGGCGCAGGACGCCGTCGGGATACACCCGCTCATCAACAGCCGCCAGCTGTATAACTCGATCGGTTATGCTGTGCGGCGGGTATTCCAGGATCGTTGGGTTGACAAGGTCGTGCGTGCTATCAATCAGGTCATTAACGTCAAGGGTAAGTAAATGCCACGCCTGGACGTATCCGATGTGTTGACCGACTCTAACTTCTGCGATGCGACGCTCAGGTGCGAGCGGTACAACATCAGCATCAACCCGCAGGGACGCTCGGTGACGGTTCAGACGCTGCTGGGGTTCGCAGGCGTGATTACCAGCGACTCAGGTGAAAGGTTGAATCGCGGCATCATAGGTGAGCACGCTACCGACACCATCACAGTAATCACGCGTTTCAGGCTGCGCGATGCCGGGTCCGGGGCCACAGCCGACATCGTGCAATGGAACGGCAACCGGTACACGGTGGTGTCGGTCAACGACTACAGCACGTACGGCGTCGGGTTCACAGAAAACATATGCGAAATGGTACCACTGGCAGGATGAATCAAACATGCTACTTCTAACGTCGACCAGTGATCTTGTCCAGGTTATAACCGGATCTTCTGGCGCTATAGCTGTACACGAGAGTCATGTTGACAACAATGCTGGCACCATAACACCGGGACGCGCTAACACGGCGTCGATCACCACGAACACTACGACGACGGTGGTAGCCTCTCCTGGCGCGAGCGTACAGCGTAACGTCAAGACGTTATTCATTTTCAACACGCATGCTAGTGTGTCGAATCTGATCACGGTCAAGCATACGGATGGGACCAACGCCGAGCAGCTTTGGAGTGGCACGCTGCTGGCCGGCGAATCAGTTGTCATGGACGAGGCCGGGTGCTGGTGGAAGTACTCTGCCAATGGCCAGTTGCAGACTGTCGGCTTGCCGGTCACGACCAAGGGCGACGTCGTTGTGTTTGACACCACACCGAACCGGTTGGGGGTGGGCTCTGATAGCCAAGTGTTGATGGCGGCGGCGTCGGCCACGTCTGGGTTGAAGTATGCCAATGTGGTGCAATCCAACCGATCCACCAGCACGGTGAGTGCCGGATATGCCACTGATACTTACCTCGCAGGCTCGAGTATTACCATCCCAGCAGGTGGACCTCGTGTAGGCACGGTATACCGCTGCAAATTTGACATGGTCAAGACGGCGGCGGGTACAGCCGCCTTTACGATCAACGTGCGTTATGGAACAGCCGGCACGACCTCGGACGCCTCTATCCTATCCTTTGCTTTTACGGCCGGCACTGGTGTCGCCGACACAGGTGAGTTTGAGATTGAGTTGCACTTCCGCACAGTAGGCTCGGGTACGAGCGCCGTGGTGGTCGGGTTATGCAAGTGTGACCACCAGTTGGCTGCCACAGGGCTCACCGCCCAGGGCGCAGCCGGTTACGCGCAGATTACGACCGTGTCGAGCGGATTTAACAGCACGCCGGCTGGATCGATCCTGGGGCTTTCGGTTAACGGCGGCGCCTCGTTCTCGGGCACCAACACAATCGTTCAGACTGAGACGTTTAACCTGGATATCTGATTGACATGGCCGGCTCCAGACGACAACAGATGTTCAACGACCCGAACCCGTCTAACCTGGGTAACGTCGCGGGCATCCCGCCGTTCTTGGTTATGACGACGCTGACGCCTACGCTGGCCGGCAGTACGATCCTCGTGCATGCATGTGTTGCGAACCTCTCAGGTAACTTTGTTGACAAGGTTAAAGACAGCGTCAATGGGTTCTACACGCCGGCGCGACGCATCGACAATCCTACTAATGGACTCTCCAATGGATTGTGGTACAAGCAGAACGCCGCCGCCTTGGGGGTTGGTGATCACGGCAGCGTGACGAGCGGCACGTCCACGTCACTTACCGATACGAGCAAGAATTGGACAGGGGTCAACTTTACTGGCAAGACGGTGCTCGAATACAGCTCTGGCAACTCATGGACGGTAACCTCCAACACGGCCACGGTTCTAAACTTCTCGGCTGGTGCCACGCCCGTGGCTGGGAATCTGTACGTGGTCGGTGATTACATCTCGGTCATCATGTCCAACTCGGACGACTACAATGCAGGACATGCCGAGGAATGGACCGGTGTCGCGGCGAACTCGGTCGTCGACCACAACATGACCGCGACGGACATCCCCGTATCTGGCGGTGTGGTTGGACCGAACTGTGTGACGACCGGGTTGATCGTATTAGGACCCGATCCGTGCACGCTGATTGGTCATTGTACGAACGACGTGGATGGCGGCTCGACGCCGTTCGTGCCGACCATCGGGCAGGGACTCGGTTACAGTGATGATGGCACGATGTGGATCTTCGACGTAGGCGCCCCCATCGCGCGTTTGCAGAGCGTGTACATACCCAACCCACTGGCTCTGCCGTCACTGACGCTCGACATGAAGTTTACCGCGCAGCACCCGGACAACTTCCAGGCGAATGTAATCGCTTTGCGGGACGCGCCGGTGGCTACCTCCCAGGTGGGACCCAGCAATCGCTGGCGGCGGCGCTGGAGCGGTGAGTCGATGGGGTTGAACATCAAGGAGTGGTGGTGAGATGAGCGAAGACCTCATCATCCAGAAATGGTTCGACCTGGACGTGCTGCAGCCGACGGGTGGCAGCAACACGACCATAACGCCAGCTGTTGGGGCCATTGCTTTAGCCGGCGTGGGTTCTATTCTCAATCTGGGTGTTACACCCCTGGTCGGTGCCATCACGATTGCAGGCGTGGCGTCCGGAATCGTGCGTGGTACGGTCATCACTCCAACCGTCGGTGCCATCACACTGGCAGGGGTGGCGCCGGGTATCGTTCTAGGCTTTGTGCTCATACCCCCCGTAGGGTCTATTACACTTGGTGGGGTTGCTCCAGGCATTACGTTAGGTACGGTCATTACCCCCACTGTGGGGTCGATTACTCTGACCGGCGTGGCGCCGGGCATCGTTCGCGGCACCGCGCTGACGCCTACCATAGGCTCGATCACAATCAACGGAGTTGCCCCCGGCATCGCGCTGGGTACGGTGATGACGCCCACCGTGGGAGCCATCACACTGACAGGCGTCGCGCCAACCGTCATACGTGGCACGGTGATAACACCCACCGTGGGAGCCGTCACATTGGCGGGCGTTGCGCCTGCGCTCATTCAGGGTACCGTCATAACCCCATCGGCGGGCGCGATAACGCTGGCGGGTGTCGCATCCACGATTGTGCGGGGCACCGTCATAACTCCTTCGGTGGGTTCGGTAACTCTGGCGGGTGTTGCTGGTGTTATGAATATCGGGATCGCGCCACCAACGGGTGCGATCGTGTTGGGTGGGGTGGCTCCCAACGTCTTCAGTGGTTTGACTCCGGCGGTAGGTGCGATCACGCTGAACGGAGTTGCGGTTACACTCAAGCTGGGTGTTGCGCCGCTTCCAGGGTCGATCACGCTAGGCGGGGTGGCGCCGGGCGTCATCCAGGGCACGGTGCTGCAACCGGGTGCAGGAGGGCTCACTCTCAGTGGGGTGGCACCCGGACTTGTCCGGGGAACCGTCATAGGGCCGCCCGCAGCCGTTCTGGGGCTCTCCGGGGCTGCCTTGCGGCTGGGTTTGGGGATAACGGCACCCGTAAGCCCTATGGCGCTTCTAGGGGGCTTCCCAAGCCTCGGATTAGGGCTTCAGGGCCTAACCGGCGTCCTTTCCTTGGCTGGGGCGGCCCCCGTCTTCGGACAGGTCCGCATCATACCTGGTACGGGCGCTCTGGGGCTCGCAGGGGCGGCTGGAGCAGTCGGTATATCCATCACACCTCCTACGGGCGTCCTCGCGATCGAGGGTGGCCGGGTGAATCCGATCAATGGTTATTCATGGACGCGCTACCTGTTACCTGCGCAGGGGCGGGTTCTGCAAGTCGAGCACGGAAACTACCTGTTACCGGTTGAATCATGACAACAGCACCCTTCTACGTCCCCACGGCCCCCCTCGAGGATGATGAACTCGACACGGCGCTGCAGCAGATGGTCGTCGGCATCACCGGCATGGACCCAACGTTGGTGCGCCCGCGGTGGCAACCAACGGTACAGAAGCAGCCGGAGCCTACTGTCGATTGGTGCTCGATCGGTGTCACTACCTCCAAGCCCGATACTAACGCGTCCATACAGCATCTGTTCGGTGATGACATAACAGCACCGGCAGGTGACCTCGAGCAGGTGCACGAGGAGTTGGAGGTGGCTGTCAGCTTTCTGGGTCCGCACGCGAAGACGAACCTGGGTGTGCTACGTGACGGCCTTAAGATCATGCAGAACCTGGACCCGATCAAGTTGGTCGGGCTGTACTTCAAGGAGATAGGGCCGGCGCAGGTAGCGCCTGACTTTATAAATCAACAATGGATTCGACGTTGGGATACCACCATGGTATTCAGGCGCATGGTCGCCAGGGTGTATGGTATCAACAATATCGAATCGGCGGAGATCGATCTGCAGGACGATTCCAGCCACGTCAACCGTGTCATAAAAGCTCCGCCATCTGGGCGATAACTTTTGGAGTAATCAAACATGCCAGTGTCAGTCGGTCTTTCAGTCAACGACATCGTACAAGTCGATGTACAGATGACACCCCTGGCGTCGCCACTCAGGAACTTCGGTAGCGCGTTGATCCTGGGCGACTCGGATGTCATCGACGTGTTCACCCGCTATCGGTTGTATACGTCGCTCACGGCCATCGGTACCGACTTCGGCGTAACGGCGCCGGAGTACAAGGCGGCGCAACTGTTCTTCGGGCAGTCGCCGTCGCCCGCCCAGTGTTATGTTGGAGCCTGGGCTGCCAACAATACCAGCGGCCGGTTGATAGGAGCGGCGCTGACCGCGACCCAACAGCTAATGAGTAACTTCACCGCTATACTCAACGGCGGTGTTAACTTCACGGTAGATGGGGTGGCCAGGAACCTCAGCGGCCTCAACTTCTCGCTGCAGACCAACCTCAATGGGGTAGCTTCTGTCATACAGTCGGCGTTCTCGGGTTCCGCAACCGTAGTGTGGAACGCGGCGTACGGCCGCTTCGAGGTCCGGAGCAGCACCAACGGTACGTCCTCCGCCGTCTCGTTCGCCACGGCGGGCAGTGGTGTCGACATTTCGAGCCTGCTCAGACTCACGTCCACGCAGGGCGGTTACACGGTAGCCGGCGTCTTGGCGGAAAGCATCTCGTCTGCCGTCAACACGTTCGTCGGTCTTACCAATGCCTGGTACGGGCTCGCACTGGGTGCTGCCACGCCGGTATCCAACAACGACATCATCAGCGTGGCTGGCATCATAGAAGCCACGGGTAGTTCCGGCAGTCGCATCTTCGGCGTCACGACGCAGGAGCCGGCCGCGCTCCTGGCGAACTCGACCACGGATCTTGCCGCTTTGTTGAACGCCGGCAACTTCAGCCGTACGTTCTGCCAGTACTCCTCGAGCAGTCCGTACGTCGCAGCATCGGTCCTGGGCCGTGCGTTCTCGGTCAACTTCCAGGCATCCAATTCCACCATCACGCTCAAATTCAAACAAGAGCCCATCGTGGCGGCGGAGATCCTCACCGAGACGCAGTACGCGGCGCTCGCCGGTAAGAACTGCAACGCGTTCACGGTGTTCAACAACAACACCTCCATCCTGCAGGAAGGCAAGATGGCCAACGGATTCTTTTTTGACGAGGTGCACGGAGCTGACTGGCTGCAGAACCAGATACAAACCGATGTGTACAACCTGTTGTATACATCGCCCACTAAGATTCCACAGACCGATGCCGGCATCAACCAAATCGCCGCCGTGGTGACGCAGGATTTGCAACTAGCGGTCAACAACGGTTACGTGGCCCCCGGTGTGTGGACGGGACCCAATATAGGGGCGCTGGTCAGCGGTCAGTTTCTCACGACTGGGTACTACGTATTCCAACCGCCCATCGCATTACAGTCGCAGGCCGACCGCCAAGCCCGCAAAGCACCCCCGATTCAGGCGGCCATCAAGCTCGCAGGCGCGGTGCATTTCGCCGACGTCATCGTATCAGTCAACAGGTAACAACACATGGCAACTTACGCATTCAACGATGTTGTGGCGGTCATAACAGGCCCCACGGGATCGGCAGACCTCGCTTACGGCGCGCAGGCAGCCGAGGAAGGTATCACATTCGAGCCGGTGGGAGACAAGAATACCATGACGGTGGGTGCGGACGGATCTGTCATGCATTCACTGCATGCAGATAAGTCTGGGCGGGTGATCATACGCCTGCTCAAGACGAGCCCGACCAACGCGATCCTGCAGCGCATGTACGATATACAGACGACATCAGCGTCGCTGCACGGACAGAACACCATTCTGTGTCAACAGAAAGCAGCTGGTGATGTTACTACTGCCCGGCAGTGTGCGTTCAAGCGCAAGCCACCCATTAATTATCAGAAGGAGGGTGGGCTAATGGAATGGGAACTGGACGCGGGCCTGCTTGACACGGTGTTGGGTACCTACCCAACGGCGTGATCCTTATGACAATGATCGACGTAGACGCCGCCGGTTTGGAACTGTTGCGCAACCACGCCTTGCGGGTGGGAACCTTAGAGCTTTGGTCTGAGGTTGCGATTGAGTGGGCCAAGGCGGCTGAAGCCGAGATTGCAAAGTTACGAGCACAGATATCAACAATACAGGCTGATACTTCCGGGAGAGATTCAGATGGAATTCGAACATGATGGATATAAGTTCAGCGTCGATAAGCTGAACGCTTTCGGCCAGCTGCACCTGGGACGCAAGTTGGCGCCGTTGGTGCCCACTCTGGCGCCGGTACTCTTCAGGTACATGAGTATGAAGAAGGGCGACATCTTGAGTGCAAAGATACTCGAGGTGGCTGAACTGGCCGAGCCTTTCTGTGAAGCGTTGGCTGCGATGAGGACTGAGGACGCCGAACTTGTGGTGACGACGGCGTTGTCTTCGGTCAAGGTGTTGACCGATGCGAAGACTAACACCTGGTTGCCGTTTATGGTACCTGGCACGCATCGCACCTCGATCATGGAGTTGGACGACTTGGGTAAGATGTTGCCGGTTGTCATCAAAGTCATTTCGTTCAATTTGGGAAATTTTATATCCGCACTCCTTACACGCCACGGGGAGGCCAATCAGGACTCAAGTGGCGATCGCTTCCAGGCGGGGAAGATTGGCTGATGCTTCCGACTACGAGCAACCCTCCCATGTGTACGCTCAAGGAGTTGAAGGATGGCACCTACGATCTTGCGGACATCGCCATGATGAACGACTGGTTGCTGGTGTGTGCCGATAATCAGTTGATTGCGAAAGAGGCCGCGGAGGCTGAGAGAAATGGCCGCTGAAACCATACGGGAATTCCTGATCGCGCTCGGCTTCAAGGTCGATCAGCCGACCTTGAAGAAGTTCGAGGATGCCATCACAGGTGCGACTTTCAAAGCGGGTGTGTTGGCTCAGGCTTTCGTCGGCATGGCCAAGGCATTGGCTGAGAGTTTACAGAACGCCACCAAGGACCTGAGCAACCTCTACTACACTTCCGTGCGGGTGGGCTCATCAGCGACCAACCTGAAGGCACTCACCCAGGCGAGTCAAGATTTCGGTGTATCGGCTGAGGAGGCGCTAGGTAACATCGAGAGTTTGGCTCAGCTGCTGCGGACCAGCCCGGGTAAGGAGGCTTTCATTAACAGCCTCGGCGTTCAGACCCGGGACGCCAACGGTGCGCTGCGCGATACAGTCGCTATCGCCAATGACCTGGGTAAGGTGTTAGCCCAGCGCCCGGATTACATGGCCCAGCAGTTAGCCGACGTCATTGGACTCACGTATAAGTTCAGGAAGGCCATCCAAGATCCCGGATGGCTCGCAGATCTCGAGAAGCACCAACGACTGTTGGAGCACAGCGGGTACGACAAGGCCGCGCGAGATGCCGCGCTCCTAGAGCAGCAGTTCCGCGAGCTGGGCGACCGCTGGGACACGCTCAAGATGAAGTTCGCTGTCAACGTGTTCGAGCCTGTCATCGAGGGTCTCGAGGAGTTCACGAATTGGCTGGACAAGAACACTCCCGGGATGATGGCCCAGTTCGAGAATTTGACCAACGCGATGGGGGCTTTCGCCAAGGCAGCCAAAGTGGCTTTGGACCCACTATTGAGTAAGTTGGAATCCATCAGTGAGGCTATTGAAAGAAAGATACCCCTCACGAAGTGGGTCAATAACCTCAACGATTGGATTGGTACCGGTCTCAAAGGTGACCTCGATTTCGTACTGGATAAGTTGGGTGTGCGCGATCAGTTCTACAAAGAGCTGAACAATACTCATCCACCCGATGGCACCCGCCGCGGCCCCAGCTCCTCCCGTGGGGTCCGCACACACAACCCTGGGAACCTCGAGTATGCCGGGCAGCCGGGCGCCGTGCGCGCAGGCGGAGGACCTGATGAGCAACGCTTCGCGGCTTTCCGTACCGACCGGGAGGGGCTCGGTGCGATGGCCAATCAGCTCGAATTGGATTTCCAGCGAGGCCGCAAGACGATCGAGGCACTGGTCGCCAAGTACGCACCCCCTGAGGAAAACGACACGGTCGCATACATCGCGGATGTCGCGCGCCAGATGCACGTAGGTTCGCGCACCGCACTGAACTTGAAGGACCCGGCGGTGCTGGAGTCGATGATGAATGCGATGATAGCCCATGAGAATATGAACAACCCATATCGGCCCGGGCTCGTGCGCGACGCGGCCAACGCGGCCGTGCGGGGCGGTGCCAATAACGTGACGCTGAATTCCACCATCAATATAGATGGCTCCAAGGACGTGACTGCCACGAAACGCGCCGTCAATGAGGCATTGACCGAATCGTTCCGTAAAGCAACCCGTAACCTACAGCCGACAGCACAATGAGCGCCAACCTAGCCGAGATCGCCCTCATCGGGCCACTGAACGAACTGCTTAACCTGCAAGTGGTAAACCAGATAGGTGGGGTGCAGATCGACACGACTATCGAAGAGTTTTATGAAGACGCTGTTGAGATCACGGAGCACCCGGTGCAGCGCGGTGCCCAGATCGCGGACCACAGCTTCAAGCGTCCTATGGAGTTGATACTCACCTGCGGCTGGTCCAACTCGAGCCCGTCAGGATTTCTGGGGTCGTTCGGGTCCGCCGCATTGAGCGCGTTCTCACCGACACTCTCTGGGATCGTCGGCGTGGCGGCCGGCATCTCGAATTTGTTCAATCCGAGCGCCGGCACGAGCGGGTCATTCTCAGGCGGCGCCATGGCGGCTTCCGACTACGTGGCCGGCATCTACTCGCAGTTGCTGCAGATCCAGGAGGCTCGGCAGCCGATTGCCGTCACGTCCGGCTTGCGCATCTACAACAACATGTTGCTGACGTCGCTGCGTGTCAGGAGAGATGAGAAAACCCGGTTCGTCGTCATCGCCCAGGCGCATCTGCGGCAGATAATTCTGGTTGATACGCAGACCACCACCCTGCCATCGCAGAGTTCGCAGGCGAACCCAGCCAGTACGGCCGATACCGTGAATGCCGGGCCACAGCAGTTGCAGTTGCAACCAACCATATCACCACTCATCTCGATTCTGCCGCCGGTGCAGGGGATAACCGGAGGAGGTTGACGTGGCGAATCAGTACATCATACCGTTACAAGTTGGGGTACCACAGAAACTGTCTGTGCAGTTGAACGGCGTGACGTATCAATTCACGATCCTATACCGCAACGATTCTGTGATCCCGCAGTGGACGTTGGATATCGCGGACGTCGCCGGCAACCCCCTCATTCGGGGCATACCGTTGGTGACGGGCGCCGACCTGCTGGCGCAATACAAGCACATCATATCCGGTGGCCTGCTGGTGGTTCAGCCCGCGGATGGCACCAACCAGACGCCGACGTTCGACAACCTGGGTAAGGACACCCAGCTGTGCTGGGTTACCCCATGAGCCTGCAGTATCTTCGCAACGTGTCTTTGATCGTAGGAACCGCAGGTGGTCAGGGGTTGCAACTGGGTAACCTGCGGATCGTGTTCGAGGTCAAGCGTGGCGACCTCGAGACGCCCAACACCTGCGACGTGCGCGTGTACAACCTGTCAGACACCACGGCCAACCAGCTGCGCTCTGGGCAGAATGGCCTGCCCGAGTTCACGCAGTTGCAGTTGAGCACCTCTTATGGCGTGCAACCCCTGGCGCAGATCTTCTGGGGGTCCATCGTCCAGGTGCGCAGTGGGCGCGAAGACCAACGCAACTCGTATGTTGATATCACGGCAGCCGATGGGGATGAACCGTACAACTTTGCAGTCAGCGCGTTCTCGCTCAACTCAGGATCACAGGCTTTCACTCCTATACAGAGGATACTCGCTGACATGGCGCGGTGGTCGTTCGGAGACCCCACGCAGACCAGCTCTAATGGTCAGGGGGTGTCGATGGGGTATGTACCGCCTGACGTGCAGAACAACACCAACAGGTCGATTCGGGGGCGTGTGTACTTCGGTGACTGCCGCAGGGAGATGAGGCAGCTGGCCAAGAACCAGGACTGCCAATGGTCCATACAAGACCACCAGCTCACGTTTATCCCTAACACGGGGTACATACCCGAGCCGCCCATACTGATCACCCCTGGTACCGGGCTGATAGGTACACCCGAGCAGACGCAGAGTGGGCTCAAGGTCCGGGTGCTGCTGAACCCATCTATCAAGATAGGCCGTACCATCAAGCTCGATTTCAGCAACATCAACCAGTTGCGTTACGGGCAGGAGGTTGGATCACCCGCAACCAACTTGCAACTGCAGGACAGCGTGACGAAGATGAACGCCCAGGGTCTGTACTATGTGATGCGTGCCGAACACACGGGCGACTCACGCGGCGTTCCGTGGTACACCGACCTCACGTGCCTGGCCGTGGACGCCACGAACATACCTGCCAATGTGACAGCCAGCACGACCGTCTCCGGTGTTATTAACAGGTACTGAGCAACATGGAACGCCGCGAACGGGTATTCGATCTGGAGGAAACGTTGATATCGGCGTTCGAGTCGCTGGTGTCGGGTGTGTGGACCGCGCTCCCGGGGGTGTTTCAGGCGTTCACGAACAACTACAACACCTGTGAGGTACAGTGTCCGATCAATGGCCGCGCCCGGCAACCGAACGGTATCTATAAGGCCATCCAGATGCCCAAGTTCGTGGACGTACAACTCTGCTGGATGGGTGGGGGCGGCGCCACCTGGACGTTTCCGCTCAAGCAGGGTGATGAGGGGTTGTTGGTGTTCTCGAGCAGGTGCATAGATCAATGGTGGAAATACGGATTTCAGCAGCCGACGGGGTTGGTTGATGCGGCCGGTAACCCCTACAACCCGGCGAACAACCCGCCTGAGTTCCGCATGCATAACCTCTCTGATGGATTCTTCATCCCCGGGGTGCGTAGTCTGCCACGGGCGTTCGCCAGCTTCGATGTCAGTACGGCGCGCCTGCGGACTGATGATGACACATGCTACTTCGAATTCGACCCGGTAAACAAGCGGGTGAAGATCGTCGCCAGTGGTGGGATCACCATGAACACCGTGACGATTGACAACTCAGGTAACCTGGTGTCGCCGGCCACGATAACGGGACAGACTGAAGTCGTGGCGAAGACCGGCGGCAGCGCGGTGCACCTGAGCAGCCACACGCACCCGGGTAACAACCAACCACCGACGCCAGGATCATGAGATACAGACAACTCTCGCCTACGGGCGATTACACACTGGGCAAGTCTACGTGGCTTGTCAACTCACCCGCTACCGTGGAGCAGGCGATCAAGACGCGGCTCAAATTGTGGCTGGGAGAATGGTTTGTAGACCTCACCGACGGCACGCCGTATCCGACCCAGGTGTTGGGTGAACGTTACGGTAAGTCACCGGATGCAGCCATCAAGGCGCGCATCCTGGGAACCCCCGGAGTCACGCAATTGATATCCTACAGTAGCAGTTTCAACGCGCCCTCGGACGGCGTGCGGAGAACGTTGACAGTGAACGCAACAGTGCAGAGCCTCTATAGCGTGACGCCGGTGTCGGTGTCACTACCGCTGACGGTAGGTGTGCCGTGACGTCTCCAGTCGCCGCTACCATCGATGCGACGGGTATCTCGGCGCCGTCATACGCGCAGATTCTGGCGTACTACATCGGACAGTTTCAACTCATTAACGGTGCAGACTCTTACCTGGGCAACGACAGCCAGGACGGTCAACTGCTAGGTATCTTCGCCCAGGGCATCAGCGATTGTAACTCCGCCATCATCGCGGCGTACAACTCGTTTTCGCCCACTACAGCCCTCGATGCCGCCCTATCGTCCAACGTCAAACTGAATGGGTTGGCACGCATCCTGGGGTCGTTCTCGAGCGCTGCGTTGACCGTCGTAGGTCAAGCCAACACAGTCATCACCAACGGCCAGGCGCAGGATCAGAATGGCAACCTGTGGGCCATACCGTCTCCGACGACGATTCCCGTAGGTGGGTCCATCGTGGTGGTAGGCGTGTGCACCACCCTCGGTGCCATCGCTGCGCCGGCAAACACGATCAACATTATCGGTACTCCTACACTGGGTTGGCAGACCGTCAACAATGCCGCTCCTGCCACACCTGGTAACCCAGTAGAGAACAACGCGCAGCTGCGCATACGCCAGGCAAGCTCGGTTGCGCTGCCGTCCGTCACGGTTTTCTCCGGGATCGTAGCAGCCATCAGGCAGGTGCCTGGCGTCACCAGGATCACCCCCTACGAGAACAACACCAACTCTACGGACGGAAACGGCATACCCAAGACCACGTTGTGCTTCGTGATAGAAGGCGGTGCGCAGTCGGCCATCATCAACGCGATCGCCTCCAAGATGCCGCCCGGCACGGCCACGTTTGGCAACGTGTCTGGATCATACACGGATAGTTCGGGTGTCACCCGTCTGATCAACTATCAGACGCCTTCACCCGTTTCCAGCTTCGCCGCCACCATCGGGGTGCACACCCTCAACGGTTGGGCCGATAGTACGATCGTGCTCATACAGGCGGCGGTTTCGAGTTACCTCACGACGCTACCAATAGGCGGTGTTGTCAACATAGCGGCCATCACGGCCATCGCTCAGCTGTTGGGCACGTTGCAGGCGCCGACGTTCCTGGTTAAAACCGTGCAGGTATCCAAGAACGGGGGTGGTCTGCAGAGTACCGATTTCACGCTCGGGTTCAGTGAATCCGCCAACCCGGGAACCCACACGGTTAACAAGGTATGACCGACTACACGACGCTCATCACGAGCGAGCACAACCAACAACCGGGCTTCGTCGCGACGGTTGACCTGCTGGCCAATGGCGTCGGGAGTATCACCGCGCTTGCGCAGCTGTTGCCAGCGCTGTTCGATTTCGACAACGCCACCAACGCTCAGCTGGATGTCGATGGGCAGTGGATCGGACTTGCACGCACGGTGGGTGGCGTATTCCTTATCAACTTCTTTGGTTTTGCCGACGATGGTACTGCGCTGGGTTTTGGCGAGCTGGGTAATCCAAGCGTGGGCGGTCGCTTCGTAGAGCTGGGTGAGGACATCTCGAGCACGGCGACGTTGCACGACCCGGAGTACAGGACCGTGCTGCGGGCCAAGATCCTGCAGAACAGTTGGGATGGTGGGCTCGCGAAGTTCGAGGCCGCCTTGGCGGAAGTCCTGGGGGGTGCGACCTGCACCGTGATCGATCCCGGCAACAACGTGGTCATGTTTAAACCTAACTCGGCGCTCGACCTGGTGTTGCAGCAGTTGTTGACTGGGTATGACCTCATACCCCGCGCTGCCGGTATCCGCTATCAGTTCGTGTTCGTGCAGACCTCCTATGCCTGGACGTTCGCAGGCACCGCGACCTCGCCAGTGCTCCAGACCGTGCAGAAGAACTCCGGTAGTAACGCCTGGGACTCGGCCGCCTGGGTGGCAAGCCCGGCGCAACACATCTGGTTGCAATGGACCGTGCCCACGACCTCTGGCGCCATGATGGGCGGTCTGGCGGCTAACCCATCCGGCTCACCCAACTACCCAACACTCAACTTTGGCCTGGAGACCACCAATGGAGGCATCCAGGTGTGGGAGGCGGGCGTGCAACAGAACGGCCCGTTCCCGGGCGGCAACTGGGGCAGTTACTTGGCGGGCGACGCTTTCGCCGTCTATTGGGATGGCAAGTCTGGGGTGTACCTGCATAACGGCGTGCCATTCAAGGTGACGACGCCGGCTGTATCTCCGGGCTCACTGGCCCCGATGTTCTCGATATTCTCGGTAGGCGATCAGGCCAACAACATCTACATCTCCGCGAGTTAAACACACATGACGTATACGAAACCAACTGTACGTAGGGCGTGGGGAGAGACGGCCACTGGTGCCGATCTGACCGACCCAGGCGACATCTACGCGTCAGCCGGGTGGCCCCTCGGTCAGAAACCACCACGCCAATATTTCAACTGGGTGCTGAATTACACATTTGCGGCCGTGCGGTACTTCTGTCAGACTGGTGTGCCTGCGTGGGATGCCGCGGAGACGTATCCGATCAACGCCGTGGTCGTGACCTCCAACGGTTATCTGATGCGGTCGTTGCAAGATAATAACATCAACCACGTTCCTGATTCTGGCGCCTCGATCGGAGTTTGGTGGAACCCACCTAAGACGGTTACGCCCCTGGCAGCTAACGCGAATGATTTTACGATACCTAACACCGCCTGGGTTCACTCCAATTTCCTGGCAGTCGGTTCGGCGTTCTCGGCCATCAGCGGTTCCATCCAGAACGCCCAGGTGCCGTCCAGCGCCGTGACGCAATGGCAAGGCGCCCTGTCGATTGCGGGTAGCCAGATCACCGGTTCGGTGGCGTTGGCTGTCAAGGTCTCGATGGGCAACGGCAACTACTCCGCTCTCAATTTTGACAGCCAGAGCGGACAACCCAGCCGGGTGTTCGGCAGTAATAGCGGGAATAACGACACCATACATGGGTGGGACCCTAATAATTTCTCGGTGGCAAATTCGCAACAGTTGGCCGGGTTTAACCCGTCGATCAGCACGGGTGGAAACACCATCGCCTTGCGTGATTCCAACGGATACCTGTTCGCTCAGTATTTCAATCAGCCCAGCCCCAACAACGAGAACTCGTCCATCAGCCAGGTGATGACGACCCAGGGAAGTGATAATTTTATACGTAAGAGCAGCCTGGTACAACTACGGGCATCCATGGGGGTGTTCACCCTCTCGGATTTCCCCAGCGGCAACGGCTGGTTCAAACTCCCGAACGGCAAGATAGTTCAATGGGGTATAGCGTCGATCAGCGGCACGACCTTCGTGGGGTTCCCCATAGCTTTCCCCAGCGCGTGCCAGAGTTTCGTGATGTCCCCTATCGGGAGTAGCAACCAGTTCTTCATGAGCGGTGGTCCCGGTACTACGGGGGTCACGGTGACGAATGGTACAGCATCCATATGTTGGGTCGCAACCGGGGTTTAAAATCATGACCAAATATTACTACAGCCCGACGACTGGCGCGTTCTATACGCCGGAGGTGCACGGCCTGGTGGATCGGATGCCCGGGGACATAACCGAGATAACCGAGGCAGAGTGGCAAAAGCTGTTGGCCGCGCAATCTTCCGGCAAACAGATCGTCGCCGGAACCCACGGCAAACCGATCGCGGTCAAGTACCGGCACACTGATGAGGAGTTGGCCGCAGAGTTGCGTCGAGTCCGCAACCTGGCGCTGGCCGAGACGGACGGCTTGGTGGCGCGGCACCGCGACGAGCTTGACATGGGGTTGGCTACGTCGATCGAAACCGAGAACTATCGCAGGCTCGTCAAGTGGCGCCAGGCTCTGCGCGACATAACCAAACATCCGAAGTTCCCACAGGTCCGACTTCCCGAGAGACCTGTTTGAGTAGGGGGTCCTCACGACGCGCTGTGTTGGTAAAGAATAAACCACCGCAGTCGCGATGTTTTCCCCGGAAGTTGGCGGGGTCGGCTTTCGGCCCCGTCCTTTTTAATCTAACTGAAAGGAGAAACATGCGATGTTTCGCACAGTCGTGGAAATGGTAATGGGCACACTATCACCCGAACAGAGGACACTAATCATGCGCTCAGCGTGGGTTTCTATAGTCTCATTTCACATGGTGTGGGTCTGCGGCTGGGTCGGGTTCACCGGGCTGGAGGCTCCGTTCGCCCGAGCTGTGGACCTGAAACAGAATAATGATCAGCTCACTAGCATAGCTTCACAGTTACAAGATGACCGCATCGAACGCCTGGAGTTGGCCATACAGACCGTCCGTGGGCAGCAGTGCCGCACAGCGACGGACTCACCCGCCAGACAGAATTACACCGACCGCCTCAACGACCTGTACGTCAAGTACTGGAAGATTGCCAAACGGGAACCTCATGTTCCAAGGTGTGATGAAACATGAATATAGGAGACCTCGCCCAGATACTCACCCCCATAGGCGTGCTTGTGACGGCGTGGGTGTCTTGGGACAACAAGCGCATCCTACGGAAGCAGAACCAGGAACAAGCGCGTCAGTCAGAGAATATCCAGAAGATCGAGATTGCGACCAACTCCATGAAAGATCAACTGGTAGCAGCAACAGCCGTGGCCGCAGAGCTGGTGGGGCGCGCCAAAGGTGTCACGGAAGGCATCAAGCAGGAACAGGATAACCCAACCGTAGGTAGGCAACCATGAAACTGAGCCCACTGGCACTGGCCATCCTCGAGTTCGCCGAAGAGTTGAAACTCGTGGCGTACCAGGATCAACACGGCGTATGGACGTGCGGTTACGGACATACCGGCCCGGACGTAGTACAGGGAACCACCTGCACGATGGACGGTGCTGCTGCGTGGCTCGCGCACGACGTGGCGCACGCCGAGGATGCAGTCACTCATACCGTCAAGGTTCCCCTGTCGCAGCGGCAGTTCGATGCGTTCGTGTTGCTGACGTATAACATCGGGGCGGCCGCCTTCGCCGGTTCCTCCCTGCTACGCCTGTTCCACGGCGGCAACACGAGTGCCGCGGCGAACGAGTTCCTGGTATGGAACCACGTACAGGGCGCACCCAACACGGGGTTGACCCGGCGGCGTCGTCTGGAAAGATCTTTGTTCCTGGATAACTCGGAGTTCCTACCATGAAGAGTCTGTGGATATGGTTCAAAAACAAGTTCGGTCGGGTGGTGACTGCGCTCGGCGGTGTCCTGATGACCCTGGATGCGGTGAGCCTGGACCCGATGCGCCCGTTTCTGAATGAGTACTTTGGTGAGAAAAAGGCGACCCGGGTCGTGGTGGTGACGGCGGCTTTCTTCTTCCTGCTCTCGTATATCCGCCACCAGATCGTCGCCAACCGGCACCCGGAAGATACTGCCGTACTGCCACCGCCGGCTCCCGGAACTGTCAGTAGCTCGGACGTAGCTTATGGGAAGCGTGATCCGGTATGAACAACATAACATGGCGATATCAAGCGTGATTAACAAACTCGAGATATACGGCATCGCGTTGGTCGTGGCCATACTCTGTGCCTGCGCTGCATACATCAAGGGGCGCTTCGATGAGAAGGCGGCCATCGTGCGGAAAACCAACGCTGACAACACCGTGGCCATGCAGCGGTGGGTTGAGACCGCGCAACAGCGCTCCCAGGCGGACGACCTCGCACGCCAGCGCACGCAGGACTTCATCAATACTGTGACCCAAGGAATCGATCATGTCAACGCGAAGTTCGCGAGGCTCCCCACCGTCGTGGTGGATGCGCGCGGTTGTGAGCGCCTTACCACTGCTGCCCGGATGCGTTGGAACGCCGTCGAGCTTCTGTCCGCCGGACAAGCTGACGCACCCGCCGGAAGCGCGGCTCCTGACGCCGTGCCGGCAGGCAGTGTGCCTGCTACCCGATAGCTTCGACGGATCGTCACTCACGGACCAGGCCAGCCAGGTCGAAGCCTGCCATGAGGAACGCGTGAAGGCATACCTGGCCTGCGCCGCCAAGGACAGGGAGCTGGTCGAGTGGGTTCAACACAGAGTAGAGGAGCAGGTCAAATGAACGTGTTAGGTTGGATATGGTTCGCGATCGTGCAGCTCGTAGCGCTCGCGTTCACCGTGGTCGGATGGCTCCTGCTGATACCCTTCGCCTGGAGCCGCGCATGGGTGGTGAGACGATCGCGCGTGGCAGACTTCGACGGGCGCCAGGTAACCGCCTGGCGTGGCGGCTGGCTTACGTGGCCGTGGGGTAACGAGGAGGACGGTGTAACCGGCGCCGATTTCTACCGGGAGCGGTTCAAGGACGAGCGCCGGTGTGCCTACCTGTGGAGCGCCTGGAGGAACCCCGCCAACAACCTCCGGTTTGTATTTCGTTGGCGGGGTGGGCCGTTCAAACGATGGGAGTGGACCTGGACCCTGCGCGGGGCTTCGCATCCGTTGTACTTCCAGCTCGGGTGGTACCCGAACGGTTACCCGGTACTATCCGGTGGCAAGCGTTGACTACCCAGATCCAGGCGCGCTCGCACCAGGTGTTGTTTGTGATAACCTGTTCACGCACACCACAGCACACACAACGCCCCTGCCAGTATCCAACATCACAGTCACAATTGGGTTGGGTATACATAACACATCTCCCTTTAACAGATCGAGTTGACAAGCTTGGCCCGCACGGCCTCAGGTGGCATACCCCGCGCGAGGTCGTTCTGCACTGTCGCAACAGCGTTCTCGAGTTGGGCAGCCCGCCTAGCCAGTGATATGTTAGCCCGTACCAGTTGTGCGCAGCGCTTGTCGACGCACGTGATGTCAGCTTGATATTGTGCCCCTAAGATTTCCACCATTTTACGCATCCGCCGGTAGTGGAGATACGTTATGAGGAAGCAGAACAGGAACGCTGTGATAAAACCAGCTGTGAAAGTATTCATATGCGTCTGCTCCTGAATTCCAGCCACTCTTTGAACAGCTCCCGCTCGTGTTGGAACAACCCGTAGGTGCGGGGGAAATGCTCCTCTACCAACACCCCCACCGCACGCGCGCACTCGCGTGTCTCGTGCATCACCCCTTCCTCGTCTCGTAGCGTGAGGAATGCCAACCAGTTGCGAAGGTTGGCCGAGGCGCGCATCCTCGAGTAGTGGCCTACCGGCATCCCCATGCGGGCCAGCTCTTTGGGGATTCCCAACTTCAATCCCAGTTGGTAGAACTCCTCGTCGTGCTCGTACTTGTGCATGAGGGCATCGTGCCATGCCACAATCTGCTCGTCTGTCGGCGGCGTCTGGTTCTTGACCAACCCCTGCAACTGCTTGTTGTGCGTCGCGGCGGCCTCGTGCGAGCGGCGCCGGATGAGTTCAAAGTCCGGCAGGTAGTATTCCTCGGGCAGTGGCGCATAGCGGGCTGACATCTCGTTGTAGCTCTGCGTGCGGTGCCGATGCCACTCACGGAACACCGCAATTGGCGCCTGGACCTCGACGATCATGCCGGCGAACTCAAAAGGGCCCGCGTGCTTCGGGTGACTGTTGAACAGGGTTTTCAATAACAGCTCATCCAGGGTCCACCCACGGAACGAGCCCTGCGTCGATTGACGTGCGGCCTCGATGATCCCGCATTCGTAATCAGCTTTAGAAAAGGTGGCGGGATCGCTGACCCATTCCGAGATACCGGCCTTACCGGTACCCCACGACTCAATGAACTTGACGTAACCTTTCCCATCCAGAAGTTGGATATTCATTTTTCATACTCCCATAAATCAACATGTTTACTACGACATTCGAACCATATGATCCCACTTATCTGATGTACTCCCATCTGCTTGGTAGTTATGACAACCCGCTGTTGACATTCCACCAAGGTGTCATAAACGAAGTCTTCGTTTTCCACGCACAGGTTAGGCGTGCATGTGAACATGGCGTAGATCCTGTGCTCACCCGGGGCGGCCGCAAAAACCTCCAATGTAAGAAGGGCCAGCAGGATCGCAGAACACAATACCAACCAGCCTCGCGGTGACACCCGAAGCTTTTTAAGCTGTAGCTTAGCCGCACCCCGTCCTACCCCAGCCTTCGTGACCGCAAACGGCTCGCCGGTAGCCCAGTGGCTCTCCAATCGGGCCTTCCGTAAAGCCTTCCAGGCGCGCCTGGTCGCCAACCCTTCTGCGACCTGCCAGAGGGCTACCGCAAGGATGATTAGAACGACGATCAGGAGCAATCCCGCCTGCGACCAGCTGAGGTGCTCTTGCCACCCCCATAAGGCGCTCATGATTCGTCCACCAGCATGGTACGAGCCACATCTATGACCATATCCACGTCACCTCTTCCGACCGACCCATTTTTATGCCTGTGGATCTCCGTCGCCACCACGACCTCAATCAACCTCAGTAGCGCTTCGAACTGTTCGTGTGTCATGCTCCGTCCCCCTCTTCACGTTTCATCTGCTCGATGTGACAATGTAACTTCATCTCAGCCAGTGTTAATTGCGCCTCCAGCACTGGGATGTCAAGTGGATCGCCACCGCCCTTCCAGCTCTCACCAATGGCTGCCTCCTTGTATTCGGCTATCAACTCTCTGAGAGTGTGCCAAGCCTTCTGTCGGGCATTCTCTTTGAGAGTGGTGCCATCTACAGGTTTCTTTTTTCTGCTCATAGTATATCTCTCACCTCTTTCAATTTCGCCAGCCTCTCCCGGGTTCGCCGCACGACACCCTCAATGCGGGCGAGCGCAGCAAGTGCCTCATCGATCTCCCGGATATCGTTATCCAGGTTGCTGACCTCCTTCGGTTGGTTGGATTCGTGTTTGGAATTACCATTCAATCGACCAGTCTCCGTGGGACTCACGCCGGACGTTGGGTGCTCATTGAAGAAATTGTCTACCTGGATCTCAGTGCGGGTCTTGCTCAAACGGTACCAACCGCGCCCTCTGCGCTCGATCCCGCGCCCGACCATTTGCAACGTTGTTTGCGACACAGTATCTGCGCTCACCTCCGGCCGCGACGATCGCACGCATGCGAGTATGTCCTGTGATGACATCCCACTCGGATGGCGCTCGAGCAACTCCAAAATCATTTGTCGGATGGTCTTCTTGGGTTCTTCTACCGGCACAGGTGTGCTGACTTGTAACATCGCATCCTTGAGCGCGTCGCCCATCGAGGTCGTAGCGTCCGCGTAGCCAGCGCGGCGCATCTCCGCCATGAACTTCTGAAAGCCCTCGTGGTTGCAGCTTGTGCCGGAAGCGACAACGATGTCCTTCTTGTTGGGTGAGTAGAACTGCCAGTGGCCGCGTTTGGTCTCGCAGACCCTAAACCCCTGCATCTGCGCGTTCTTGATCACACGCTGCAGGTCACTCTCGTAACTCATTTTGAAGTTCTCCTATAGGGTTCCTTGTGTGTCAACTTCTGTCCATCTACCAACCCAACCCTGTACCCCTTCTTGTGTCCGGCCCTGTAGGCATCCCGCACCAACCTGAAGGTGTCGGCCCCACTCACATCACTGGTCTCACTGGTAGGTGCTATGAACGCCTCTCCGAGGGCCTTCAAACCATACCCTTTTGCCTCCCGGAGTAATACCGTCTCCTTCTTGAAGTCAACCATGACGCTCTCCAGATAAGAAAAACGCCCCCGGCGGGCGTTTGTTGGCCTGCCGGGGGTTTCGGGCTGTATCAGCCTCAATGCTTCTTGATCAGACCTCGCTTCACCATGTCGTTGTAGTACCACGACACGTAACCGGTGTTCTTGATGTTGTTATCGGGAAACTTTTTCACAGCCGCTTCGAAGATCTCTTTGGTCTCCTTGCCGGCTTTGTACATTTCCCGGATGAACCTGGCGGGGGTACCCTCGCGGCCTAACCCATCACCCGTGTCTTGGACCTTTTGACGGCCCTTCGGCGCTGCTTTGGCCTCGACCTTCTTACCATTGGTCTTCTTACCATTGGTCTTTCCAGCCGGCTTCGCGGCTGCCTTCACAGCTGTTGCCTTTGCGGCAGGTTTCGCCTTGACAGCCTTTTTCCCCTTCGTCGTTGAACTCGTCTGTACTTCCATCTCTGCTTCCTTTGGTATAGCCGGTGGTTGGTAATGCCCGTTCGATACCTGCCCGTCCGGCTTATGCCAGGTAGGATCAAACTGTTCGAGATATCCCCGTACTATCAATTCTTTCAAGGGGCGGTGCAGGTTGGTGCGTTTATCGTCGAACTGAACCATCAACGCATCCACCTCTACATCTGTCAGGCCGCGCAGACTCTTGCCCGACTCGATTATTGTATACTCCTCCACCCCTTTGATGTCACCCGCTGCCTTGCGTGCCGCCATCTCCGTTGCGTGCTTGGAGACGACCCGCGCGCTTTTGTTGGTTTGATCAATCAACGCAACCCATTGCATACGACCACCTTTTTGCCTGATGATTTTCTCCGTGGGTACAAGCATTGCCGCGGAGATACGCTCCAGATAATCACGAATCAATTGACGGTCCACATTCCGTCGCTCAACCTCCTCCTTGGTCAGTTTCCTGGCTGGTTCAACATGAAAGTTAAACAGGTTCCGACTCTCCAGGCGATGGGCAGTGATCTTGAAGTTACCACGCTGCAGCGCCTCTTTGGTCATTTGATCGGGCTTCCAAGCCCAATCGGCCAGAAGTTTCATGGTTGCTTCGCCGGGGCTGAGTACGTGGTAGCCCACTCATCGCGTACCGCAACCCCACTCCTGCCATCGTACAGGGTGTAGGTCAGGGTGCCATCTGAGTGACAGGTGGCGCTCGAGCAGCGGGCCCAGCGGTTGTTACCGACATGGACCTCGTACCAACGTTCCTGGCCTGTGCTGCAGACATGTCCTTGCCCGAGACCCTTCACGATTCCTCCCGCGACTCCGTTGGTTGTTGATATCGGCTCTTGATGCGATGGGCGCAGCAACCTGGTCCATACATCTGGTTGCCGGCTTTCACCTTGGCCGCATATTTGGATGTGCCCTGCGTGCGGTTTTTGTCGTGTTCCACGCGCACGGCTGTGCGATTACGTTTCACGTAAAACTCCTCCTCGGAAGATGGACGGCCGGTCAATAGTAGCACCGGACGTCCGGGGGATCTACTCCGTGGCCGCCGCTGCGCCCTCCACCCGCGGCCCCTTGGTTTTCGTGCTCTCGTACACGCTGAGACCGAAGGAGATGCTGGCGTGTTTGTCCGGCAGCCGCTGGTTGCCTTCCGTCGACGCTACGATGATGCTCTTACCGGAGCCGGAAGGACCAAAACGCTTCGACAGGTCCACGGTGATGACCAGCTTGGTACCAGTGATCTTCGTCTCGATGTTGACCATGAATGCAAAACCTCGTGTAAGTTGACCCAGACGGCTTGGCGCCGTTTCGCCCGGATTTCACGGGCTCGTCAGTGGGAGTTATTTAGAGGGTGACCGGGCCCGTTGACCGTCCCAGCGTGCCACCGCGGCGACCCTCGCAGCCTTCCAGCAATCCATGCAACACTCCTCCGTGATCCACGCCTCGGTGCACACACCGTTGGCATCGCGTGGGCGATCCTTCGCCTTCTTGCCACAGCCGCCAAGGCAGACTCGTGAGTCCGCCAATGGGTTGAAAAGCATTGCACGATCAAAAGCGGCCATGGCTGCAGCACGGAAGATCTCCCGGTCGTATTCCGGATTCTCCCCGGTAGTCAAACGGGTAACAGTTCCATCCCGCTCCTCCAATTGCAGTTCCAGAGTGCAACCTGGATCGACCAACTTCACGGTCAATACCGTATAGTGGCGCTCACTGGTTGGATCAAATTCAGGTCTTGGCATGGTCGCCAGCGTCGTCAGCGTGAGATGGCCGCCGTTGAGCTTGCGGCCATTCATCGTACCGTGATCGTAACAACCAACAATGCCGCGCTGAGGATGCACGGCAACGTAATGGCCGCCTCCTGCGGCCCAGCGTGTTATCATGCGCACTCTGCGGCAACCTAACTTCTTTGCATCAGCCTGCCACTTGGCAAGGCTGCGATAGTGTTTGACTGCGCCGCTGTCAGCATTGAGAGACAATGTGTTCACGATCCCTGACTCCAGTTTTTGCCTTTTCCCAGACGGGTGGCGGCATCGTGCGACCGATGGTGCCGCGCCCCGTTTCGCCCGGATCTCACGGGCTCGTCAGTGGGTTACTCCGCCGCCTGTAGCAACCCTTTCTTGCGTAGCTGTGTTCCATACCATGAGACGTAGGCAGGCGTTTTGATCTTGTTCCTTGGAAACCGCTTTTTGGCGGCTTTGAAGATCTCACCGGTACCCTTACCGGCAAGGTACTGCTCGCGGATGAAACGCGCAGGCGTACCCTCGCGACCCAGCTCGACAACCTTCGTACTCTTCGCCTTGCGGCGGTTCTTTGCCTTCGCCATAAATCACCTCTTTACGTTTTGTTTGATCTCACCCAGACGGCTCGGCGCCGTTTCGCCCGGATTTCACGGGCTCCTCAGTGGGTTACACCTTTAGATATTTCGCCTCCAGCTTATCGAGGTTCTTCGCAGCGGCTTCACGCTGTTCAGGCGTCATGAAATTGAACCCCCGCGAACGCTCCACCGCGTTGTACGCTTTGCGGCTGACGCGTTTCAAAACCCCTTTGGGCCAGAAAACATTCTTGTGGGTCATTTCCGTCTCCTCGCCTCGACCTCGGTTGCCTTGACCCACGCCCGCGCCACAAAGTTGATAACCTCTTTGGCACCGAAAGGCCCAGACTGCTGGCTTAGCATGCGCGTGGCGTAGATCACACCTTCCGCGTAGCGTGCCTGCCGTTTTGTAATGCGCGTTTTCACTGTTGCGTCACGTAGCGTCGCTGCTGCGCATCCCACACCTGCACCACCTCTCCGATCGCTCCTGTCGTCCTGTCGTACGTCCCTTTTTTGCGGGGTCGTGGTTCAGAGAATCCCAGCGCCTGCGCCAGAGCAATTTCCCAGTCAGCCTCGTCCAGCGTCTTAGGGTACTTCACGCCCCGGCGTTCCAACTCTGTGCGGTACCGAGGAGCCACCGCATTACACTCACTCACACATGAGGCCCGCATCGATTTAGGTGCGTGAATAGCGTTGTTCTGTACCGCTTTGAGATTCCACAACAGCTGATGTGTGGACATATCCGTCAATTTTAGTTTCTTAGCCACTGCCGATCACTCCTTACCCGTTGAAAACATCATCTCACATTTTCAATGGAAAGTAAACTATTTTTTGCATCAATCTTTGCGAAGACGGACGGACATTCGCCCCATTGTAGAAAATTCAAAGTCAAGGGTGACCTCTTCTACCACTGCGATCTGGATCGCAGAAGTCCTCTCCTGTGCTTCAAGTCGCTCTATACGGCGCAAAGCGTTGACTAGCGCAGCCTTCAATTCCTGGTCTGTCGCTTCGCGATCTTCGAGCTGATCTGCTGCATCGCCGGGTTCACCGCGATAAAGCTCATTGAATCTACTCATTTCACAGTTCTCCGCTTCCTCGACTTTACAAAAAAGAGGGTGGATCAGATGGGTTTGACGTCATGGGGTAGGTGGTAAGCCCGAAGGCTGCCTGACTCCCGTCGTGTCTCCCGTTTTCCGATCCACCCTCCTATCTCTTACCGTGGAGATAGTCTCTCACAGAATCAATGAAAAGTAAAACTATTTTTGCAGTTTTTCAGGCACCTCCTAAGCTGCTGATTCTTAAAGAATTATTTTAAGCCCATTTTAGCCAGAATCGACCCTCTTTCGACCCCCCTATAAAGAGGTCCCGCGCCGCAGCCCCATGGGCGTACTCCTCCAGGAAGATTACTCGGCTACAGGATGTACAACACAACAGCTTGGCACAATGGACGCAGGGGCTGTGGGTCACATAACAGGTGTGAATCGCTTGCGGGTCCCGGCATTGGAGCAAGGCATTCTGCTCGGCGTGAATAGCTTCGCAAAGGTCCAACCCCTCTCCAGGTTTCGAAGCCGACCCTTTACAGGCGTTGAGGTATTCAAAGTGCGTCTTGATGCCACGCGGTACCGCACCCGAAGCGTGCACCGGTAGGTTGCCGTCGAAGACGGTCAGCCTCTCATTACAGTGAGGCCGCCCGGGAGCCACCCCGTTGTAACCGGTCGAAAGCACGTGCCCACGAACATCTACCAATACACAACCCACAGCCCGTCTGAGACATGTAGATTGCTCAGCGATATCGCAACATACCTTGAGCCAGGTAGTCTCCTTTGCAGGTCTCATGGCACGATCCCTGTTATAAGCGGTAGCAACTGAGAGTGCACCACGATTGGATCTTTCCAGGTCCGGTAACCCAACATAGAAGCAAATGCCTGCCAGCCGTCCGGAGCCGAGGCCACAGCCCCCTGGCGCAGCGCGTATTCAGTAGCGGCGATACCTTCCGACTTGATATTAGGTGGCCCTGGAATATCGACCTCGACGTAACACTGATTGTCGATATTCAGCACCCAACCAGCCTGGTCTGCGTCACGCTCGTAGATATGAGACGACCCTATGACCAGTGTCAGTGGGCCGGCCTCTACCTGAAGTTCAGCCGCCACGGCCCGCTGGAGCATCGCAAAGTTGAAGATGTCGTAGGGTATTCCGAGCCACGCGTCCGACGATCGCATCGACACGGTGGCCTCGAGCCGTCCTTGGCGGAACATGTATTGCATCGTGAGAGTGCAGGGAACATCCTTGGTTGTTGTATACCCAACATCCTCACTTCGATTTTCGAGTGAATCGTAATCACGCTGTACGATATTATATTCAGGTCTCCACACCCCGATGATCGCCTGACGTGTATCGGCGTCGTTGCGGATACGCTCGACGACCCCACCAATCTGACTACGCCACCGCGGGCCATAGGCGCCATAGAACGTCTGCCCATCGTCGGAGTACTTCACGATGTTGGAGTTGTAGTGCCGTATCATCGCAACGTCCGAGCGCCCACAGAAAACCCACAGAAACTCGGCGAACATGAACGGGTAGTTGAGACGCCGATCCGGCAACCAGGCGGCGCACTTTGTCGTGTCAGTCAGAACATACACCTGGTTACGCAATTCGCGGGTCGCCATGCCGCGCGGGCCCACGCACTCGCCATCTTCCGAGCGCAGTACGTTGTCGAGCACGGCGGCGTACAACCGGCTCGCTGTCGACGCTTTGATTATCCTGTGCATAGTGAGTCCCCCGCGGTCTCTTCGATCATCTCGATGAACGTCCCGCGGTGCGCCTCACGTGTCCAGTCGTAGTGGTACGTCGGCAGTGGCACCGAGGCGTCCGACAACACGTCGCAGAAACCGTCATACACCTGGCGCAGCTTCGACTCGCTCGGCAGGTACTCCAGGTTCCGGCGCGACGCCCAGGCTTTGGCGCACTCATCAAACGGCGGTTGACACACCACTAGGATCGCACCTGCGCGACGGGCGAGGTTCTCGAGTACCTTGCGATCGTGCGCCGGTATGCGGTCCTCACTCCGCATCAAAGGTCCGTAAATCGACTCACTGATCCAACAGCGATCGATCAACAGCAGGGTGTTGCGCTCATAGCGAATGAAATCACTCGCGTAGTGGTGAGTAACAACCTTCTCTCCCAGGTACGGGCCGTGGTTGGAACGGCGCACACTCTGTCCACGGGCCGCAGCGCGGCGCTCCCAGGCGTCAGCCAGAGTGGTCTTACCGGAACCATCGCAACCTTCGAATATCACTATGTTCATCATCAGTCTCCTCTTACATTTTCAAAAAGCTGTCCCGCCGATGCTCGATCACACCGACGACGTCGGGCTCGCACCAACCTTCCGGCTTTACGACTTCACCGGCTGTGTAGTTACGCGGCTTCACGGGATCACCCTCGCGCCACGGACGTTTCTGCATGTTGGCCCGGTTAACCTCGTTCAATACCTCATCGAACGGCACACCCATGTAGTGTGCAGTACCGGCAGCGATCCAGGCGAGGTCCACCAGCGCGTCGGCCGCCTTCACGATGTCCCCTTCCGTATGCGCCTCGACGAACTCGCGCAACTCTTCGAACAGGAAGTTTACCCGGTACTTGAAGTCCGCGTAACGCATGATATGTGGGCGCATGTCATCGACATGTGGTAACCCCATCTTCTTGTGGAACTCACCCACCATCTCGAACATCGTTCGCGGTAATACGACATCGGTCGATAACGCCACACCGCGCCGCTTCAATTCAAATACCAGATCTCCCATGCTTAACCCTTCCAGCTGACACCTCGTCGACTTTGTTTCCAGTTCTGGCGATGGGTTTCCGTTCGGACCATCTGGACAATACACCATGTTAATCTCCTTCACTCTTTACCTGCCAATTTACGTTTGTTCCAGGAGACGTCCGCGGACGTCGCCTTGCTATTTGGAAACTCAGCCCGGATCGTCTCGAGTATCCGCGCCGTGGGATCACCCGCCAGCAGGAGCTCCCGTATACGCTTGCCCACCCCTGGCCGCGAGGTCTCCTTGAAGGTTTTTACCACAGCCGGCGGCTCCACCCGCAAAGGCACCTTGGACTTCGGCCGCAAATCAACATCTCGTGTTTCGATCTTATCACGCAGAATTGTGACCTCCTCGGGTACCATCACTAGCGGTTTCTTGTTGCGACGGATGCCTATTGCCACAATGCGTGCTAGATACTTTGCTACGGGTGGGAGCACGGCACGGCCAATCTGCGCGAATTGAGAGGAGGGGCCGCCGGTGAATGTGTACCCTTCCGGGTACCCGCAGAGTGCCGCCTGCTCTTCGGTCGAGAGAAACCGGTGCTTGGTAGGATGCACGAACTCGCCTCCACCCAACACAACCGGGGCGTAGCGGTCCATTCTTAAACGTGATACCAGGTAACCTGGGCGGCCCTTGATACGGCCGTCTTCCACCACCGGGTCCGGATTTCTACGATCGAACACCTCGCGGACCTTTTCACCGGGTTTAACCAACTTCAAAATACCCTTGAATGGCCGTCCTTTGGTTTCAAGGATGGTCTCAGTCTTGAACTTACGGCCTTTCCAGGCGCGCTCGACGGTAGGTTCATAGTTGAGATGAGTCGGCTGCCAATCAAGCTGCACCTTGCTCAGCACCAGGAAGAACCGCAAGCGCTTCTGTGGTACCCCGTGCTCGAGCGCATTGCACAGGATGTAGGTTGGTTTGTACCCCATTGCCATGCCTTGGCGGGCCAGGTCGTCGATCATCTGCCGGCCATCAGAGTAGACGCCCCGCACGGATTCACATGCCCATACGGTGGGTTTCAACCGCTTGATAAGATCGAAGCAGTTGACCCAGTGAACCATACGGGGGTCCTGTCGCCAGGCGCCACCCGCTTTGCCACCAGCCCGGGACCAAGGGGCGCAGGGAGGGTTGCAA
>Ga0134124_10000121_pt1 | contig 72933 bp, 133 predicted proteins | sample KB304_FD_96880 | JGI IMG/M metagenome (GOLD analysis project Ga0134124, IMG submission 96880) | Terrestrial soil microbial communities without Nitrogen fertilizer from Kellogg Biological Station, Michigan, USA - KB3-0-4 | ecosystem: Environmental > Terrestrial > Soil > Unclassified ...
TCGTGCAGGATTTGTACAACTGCTGCCTGGAGCACTCAATCCCAAAATCGCCGGAGATCCCAACGACAGCAGCCAGCCAGACGATCTCCGAGACTACCGCCGCTGGCTCACCCACCCCGGCAACCCCGCTGGACGAAAACCTGCATACATCGACAAGCATCTCGTAGCAAGGTTTCTGCAAGTTCCAGTCTGGTTGCTAAGTCGCGTGCCGCTTCACTATCAGGAGGAGGCGCGAATCATTTTACAAGCTAAGCATGGCGCGCGTATGCACGCACTGGGGAGTAACAAGCTCATGGCTACGTTCCCGGTTGATCCATATGAAATGTAATGACTGAGCTACCATTCAACTTACACGACTTGGGTATAGTTCCTGAAGTGTTTTGTCGGTTATACGCAGCGCGAATTACCCTCGTGGCCCATAAGGACGAGTCGGGAACAGTGGCAGGATTCTGGGTTCGTCATCCAAAGAACGACTGTCGTCACAGTGAACAGAAAATCGTCATGCCAATAGTTTCGCTGGCTGAGATCGTATTGAAAGTTAAGTAAATCATCTATGGACGTAGCTGAACTCAGAGCGATATACACCGCCACGAGTCAAGAGTTTGACCGCGTCACAGACCACGTCCAGAAGCGGCTCAAAGAGACTCAGGCGCAGGCTGGCGGTCTGGGCGGCGCGTCGCAGGCCGTTGCGAACGAAGTAAAGAAGATCGAGTCTACTCTCACCTCACGCGCGCCAGTGCGATTCCTTGGCATCGACGTAGCGAGCGAGAAGAAAGCCGCGGCGGAAGTTGTCAACACCGCGCGTACTACTGCAAGTCAGGTTCAACAAGCTACTACCAAATTCGATTCAACCGCCTTCTGGGCGCGACAGGGCAAAGCCGCTACTGATTCCTTCCGTACTACTGAGCATGAAAGCGTACGCGCGGCGAAAGCTTCCAGTCTCGTTTGGGACAAAGCTACCCTCGACCGAATCAAAGCTGCCGAGCAGGGAGCCGCACAGGAGGCTCAGGTAACAGCCAAACGAGTAGCGTCAACTACTCGTGCTACTTCAACGATTGTCCGCGACGCCAAAACAGGCGCGACTCTCACGCAAGCTGAACTGGCGAAGATCATCGGTGGCGGGTCGAAGGTAGTCGAAGCCGAGGCTGCGAAAGTCGGTAAAGCTACCGGAGGCGTCCTTGCCAACCTCCAAAAACTATTCCTGCAAAACAATTTCCTTTTCCGCCAACTCGGCCAGCGTGTGGCAGGCGATCTGGGATTCGCCGCGGTTGGTGTGAGTAAGCTCGCGCTCAACTTCGAGCAACTCGTCACCAAGTCAGGAGGCGCAGCTACGGGACTAGGAGACGTGGCGAGTAATGCGCTGGGGGCCACTGGGGCGCTTGGCCCGGTGGGGATCGCGGTTGGAGTCGTGGTAGTCGGACTCACCGCGCTGGTGGCAGCTTCAATTGGCGCGGCGGCGGGGATGTTCTACTTCGCAAGTTCAGCAGCAGAAGCCGAGGAGCGCTTCGCCGATCTTAGCCGTCAGACCGGATTAAGCACCGACAACCTGCAAGTGTTTGATCTCGCCGCGCGCCAGTCCGGTACTACACTGGATAAATTTGTGACAGGCGTGGGCCAGCTAGACCGAAAGCTGGTTGATGCCGCAGAGGGCGGGACCAGCAGGTTTAGTGTTGGACTGAAAAAGCTCGGCATTGATGCCGAAGATCCGAATAAGGCCATCAGTCAGTTAATTGACCTGTTTGCCAAGCTCCCCGCTGGAGTTACCCGCACAGGCGCGGCTATGCAGGTATTTGGCACACGTGACGGGAAAGCGGTTGTTGCGGTAGTGGACCAAATTACCGAGAGTGTCGGTACAGCAGACGGCGCTTTAGACAGGTTCAAAAAACAAGTACAGGATACAGGGGTCCATATTAACTCCGACGGGGTTGAAACGGCAGCGGCTTTTCATAAGCAAGTAGTCTTGCTCGAAGCCCAGTTCGAGTCCTTCAAACGTATCGTCGGCGAAGAAGCACTCCCCACTGTCCTAGCTGCGGCCACGAAATTCAGCGACTGGATCGCGCGTAATCGAGTTGAGATTGGCAACTGGGCGCGGGATATCGAGCACGTAGCCGAAGGTGTGCTCAGTCTCACCGGAGCACTGCTCAAACTTGCCGCAATCGCCGCTTTGCCGATGATTATCGAACTGCGGCTGATTCCTAAAATAGCCGAAGGTGGCGGCAACATTACCGGGAGTATTGCGGCTGAGATAGGCAAGCGCATCGGCGTGCCGATTACGCCTCCCGAGCCAGTGCTGGCGCGACGCACATTCACGCAGGACAGGGAAGCACAGCAAACCGCGGCGGATACAGCTAAGCGAATCCGTGATGCGTTTGCTCCGAAGGGACGTGGTGGGGGCAAGGGAGAAGATCCAGCCCAGACTGCGCGACGACTGGCTGAGATCTCACTACAGGAGACGCTGAAAGGATTACAGGCCGAGCATGACGCGCTCCAGCGGCAACTGGACCTCAATTTCGTCTCGCGGGAGAAGTACACACAGGACACGATCAACCTCGAACTCCATCGTCGGCAAGAGACGATTGTGGGCTTGCAGAAGGAATTGGCTGAAGCTGAAAAGATCCGCAAGCCGGGCCAGAGGGCGGTTCGGGTGGCTGAAATCAACGCGCGCATCAAGGAGGAGGAACGTCGCAGCGCGAAAGAGGTCCAGCAAATCACTGACGATTCCGCGGCTGAGCAACTGCGCATCGGCCAAGCTACAGCGAACTCGCAACTGCGCATTATCGAGACTCAGACCGAGCAGGTGAAAGCGCGCATCCGTGAGCAGGCTGACTTCCGCATTATCACCGAGCAGCAGGCAGCGGAGTTCGAGGAGAAGCAAGCGCTCAGGGTGTTCAACGCGCGAGAGCGGATCTTGCGGCAGGAGAAAGACGATGCTCGTCTCAGCGAGGAAAGACGTAATGAGGCGCAGAACAAGCTCGATGAACTAGCCGCAGAACGTAAAGCCTTCCTCGAAGGCGGTAGTCGTACTATTGCCGCTGCGATTCGCTCCGACGCCGAGCACGTGGTCCAGTTCGCGGCGCAAATCAGAGACGCGTTCCAGCGCGCGGCTGATGTGCGACTTGAGGCTGGCGAAACGAATCTGGAACCGCTACGTAACTCGATCCTTACTCGTCATCAACTCTGGGACGCAGAGTTGCAATTCGAGATCACGCGTGAGGAAGATCGACATGATCGAGTCATGCAGGGATTTAAGGACGAGGCCGATTTAGCGCGTATTCGTATCAAGAACGCGAAGGAGTTAGCCGACACCCTCGCAGGCATTCACGCGCAAGAGCAGGCCGAAGCAGAACTGCATCAAGCTCGATTGCGACAACTGGCGACACAGGCAGCCGAGCAGCGTCGTCAGGAGTTGCTGCAAGTGGCGGATGACCTCGCCTCGATTGCGTCTGACATCTTTGACGCAATTGGCAAGTCGTCAGACGAGTTCTGGAAGTCGTTGAAGCAATCCGCGGCAAATTTTGCCAAGCAGATTCGTGATGAACTGTTCAAGGGATTACTGGAGCGCCTCATTACCGGACAGGCACAGGGCGCGGAAGGGTTGATCGGCACGATCATCAACCCCCTGCTCGGCGCGCGTGGGCCACATGCAGAAGTGGCTGACAATACCAAAGCAACTCGCGACAACACTGCCGCGCTTAACGCCCTCACTCGCACGATGGGTGGTACAGCGGCGATGCCGACTGACATCGCAGGCGGGATTAGCATGGCGCTACACGAGCTTGGTCATGGAGTCGGTGATCGAGTGTCGAGTTTATTCAGCGGCATCTTCGGCGGCGCGCGAGCAGGCGGCGGTCCGGTGGACATGGGACGAATCTACCAGATTCACGAGAAGGAATTCTTTCGCCCGAACGTGAGCGGGAAGATCTACAACTTGGACCAGATGAGCGCAGTACTGAGCAAGTCAAGTGGAGAAGTGCGGACCATTGTGGCACTGGGAGATGACGCGGTCGGGGAAGCAATGGAGTCGCATCGGCTGACGCCGCAGGGACGACGAGCACAGATCGTGCGGGGCAGGTGGAATCGCAAAGTTGGAGGATTGCAGTTTGTATGAGTATCAGTGACGAAGCGGGAGCGGATCTATTGAACTTGGATTTCAATGGCACGAGCTACAGTCCACCCGCGGTCTGGTATGTCGGCTTTCGGGGTGGGGGTAGCGAGCTAAGCGGCAACGGCTATGCGCGCATCCCGCTCACCGCGAACTCGACGAACTTCCCAGTCACTGCGACGAAGGCGATTAGCAATGGAATTGAGTTCGAGACGCCTGTTGCGACTGGTGGAGACTGGGGACAGGCCGACGAAGTGGGATTGTGGGCTGCATCGAGTGGGGGTGATCCGAGGTATTACGATTTGCTTGATGCGCCGTTCACGGTGCTGAACGGGAGAAAGAGGACATTCCCTGTCGGATCTCTGACGATTAAACTTATATGACCTACGCCAGCATTGAACAATCCGAATACGATGCCGCGCAAACTTTTCTCTACGAGTTCCGTGGGCCATTTGGCACCTTCAGGTGGTCCAGTGCTCCTGTCGTCATCGCTGCAACTATCGGCGCAACTCTAACCACCTTCCTCCACCCGCGCGGTGGTATCTCGCACAACGATCCGACGATGTCTCCTCAAGCTGACAGGGGAAACTTGGAAATCACTGTCAGCCATCGCAACCCGATAATTCGCGCGCATCGCGAGTTTCCTCCGGCTGGCGATACTGAAGTGACGGTGTGGAGACAGAATGAGATCAGTGGGGACGTGTTCGAGATCTGGTCAGGGGTGGTGATTGAGACGCCGATCGTAGGATCGACAGGAATCATTCGCTCGCAGCACTGGGCCGCGGTGGTCGCGGGTAGTGAGGGGCTGAGTGAGAAGTGGGCTCCGACCTGCCCGTTTATGACGTACCAGTTTCCCTGTCCGGCGCAGATCGCAAATCACTCCACGGCAGTGGTGGTGAGTGCGGTTGACACGGAGAACTTTACTGTCACTGTCACTGGAATCACGCAGATCGACCACTGGTTCAACGCGGGCGTGTTCTCAGTTGCGAACGGCGACAAGCGCTTCATCTTGGACCATACGGGCGACGTGCTCACGCTACTCCAGAACTTCCCCGTGTCGTCATTGAAAGTAGGCGATTCGGCGACGCTGATCGATGGCGACGATCACTTGTACCAGACGTGCAGGGACAAGTTCGGCAGTGAGACTGGCAACGGGGCGGCGTTCGGGGGAAATCACTTGCAGACGAATAAGAACGTTCATGCGATTGGGAGGATTGAGGTGACGTGAGCGATTGGGATTTCTTTTACCAGCAACTACAAGTCAGCTTCAAAGTATTAGCCATCATAGCGCCGTGTATCACCGTGGTGCTCGTTCTACTATGGGTATTCAGGAGGAATCGCTAATTGAGCGGCGGCGCACTGGGTCGAGCAGCCAGCAGGGCGATAACACAGCGCTCTGTGCTCTCGTCCACGCTGCTCCTGGCAGGCTCCCAAGCGCTTAACGTCCTGCTCGAACCGACTGGAGTCAAACGCGCCACTTTTAACGACTTCAACGTCTCTCCGGGGGAAGCATCCGACACTGTTTCCTACATCGCAGGCACGGTCGAAACCGTCCCGCATCTCATCTCCTACTTCGACTTTCATAGCAAGAAGGTAAAGAACGATGTCTCGATTGCGCAGATGCTGATCAGCGCAGGGCTGGATGGGCTGGCGGGTTACGTTGCAGGGGGAGGTTCATTCGGGCTTGTACCTGATCCGCCTACAGCCTACATCGGACTGGCCGAAGGGACAATACTGGGAGCAATCGTCGCCGGACTCGGGCAACTTCGCACCGCTTCATACCGCTACTACTGCGGCTTCCTCTACGGGATTTGTCATGGAGTGATCGATGCAATCACTGCGGTCAAAGTCGACGAGCGTATTGTCAGCTTCGGCGCTCCAGCGGGGAACCAGTTCCTCATCGATGATCCGAGTGCATGGGGCGGGGATCATGTCGACGGTGGAGTGTACGCGCTCTGTAAAGCCATCTCCGGCCACTTCTGGCCGACACAGAACATTGATCCCTACATCGCCGCGCAACTCGGTGCGAATACAGCGTCGTGGAGTGGTAAGGCGCTGTTCCTCATCTACGGCTTCACGGGCTATCCCGAGTCGGGTTACTTCGCTGCTACTCCACAAGGCGCACCAGCGGTCAGGCCGCTCAAATTGCGTGTGCGCCGCCTGCCGAACAATCTCGGCGTACCTGCCTATCACGACATCAACGGAGACGCGAATCTCGCCGAGTGCTGCTATGAGTGGCTGACGAGCCCGACGTTCGGCGTGAAGAAGCTCCCCTTGAGCAAGATCGATCTCGCCTCATTCCAGCTCGGCGCGCAGACGCACTTCAACCGCGGGCTGGGTATCTCCATCGAGATGAACGCCGACACAGACGTCGAGACCGCGCTCGACAAATTCACCGCTCTCGGCGATTCGATTATCTACTACTCGTTCAACTCAGGCATGATTCGCTACAAGGTGATTGAGCGCGATTACTCGATTCCGAGCTTGCCTGTGTTCAGGCGTGGACCAGACGGCTCATCGCCTGAGTTGTACAACGTCATCAAAGTTGACGGCTTCACTCCCGGCACGTGGGCCAGTACAGCAAACGACTTCAGCTTCGATTACATAGATCGAAATAACAACTACTTGAAAGCCACCCGCTATGTGCAGGACATCGCGAACAAGATGCTCACGGGCAGGACGAGGTCGCTCTCGCAGTCGCTGGACGGGGTGAGCAATGGAGCAAGTGCGGCGTTAGTCGGAACTCGCGAGTTGCGCGCTGGTTCATATCCCCGCTCTCCATTCAATCTCACCGTCAATCGCGATGGCTACGCACTCGAACCCGGCGACGTGATCAAGTATATCGACAATGTAGATAACTTCATCAAGATCCTGCGGGTTGGGGAAGTGCAGGCACTGGCGACTGACTCGACTGCGGAGATTCAACTCAACTGCACCGAGGACCAGTACGGAGTGGGTGCAGCGGCGTTTGCGGCTTATGTTCCACCCGGATTCACGCTCACCCTGCATTTACATTTTGAGCTGGAAGATAGCCTGAGTGCGTTGAGCGATGCGTTCAATAAGTTTATCGCAGTGGCCCAGAGTTCCTCGTTCGCGGACAGTCTCAACCTGAGCGATGCAATTAGCATACAACTCAACGTGCCTGCATCACTAGCATTGAGCGATTCACTGAACAGTCTCACCGACGCGGTTGTTATGGCGGGCTTATTCGATCCGTCTCAGGAGGCCTCGACCGCGCTCTGGCTGCGTGCGGGAGATGAAGCCTATACCGACGATGGCACTACTCCTGCCTCGACTGACGGCGACGCTATTCAGATGGTTCGTAATAAGCTCAACACGGCAGAGCGCTGGCGGCAGACCATCGCCGGAAGCAAGCCGACACATAAAGTAGGTATTCAAAACGGTCGTCCGGTCTGGCGATTCGATGGCGACGATTTCTTAGACCATAACAATACGGATCACTTCTTTGGTGGAACCGCGAATACCTTAATGGTAGTTGTGTCAGCGTCATCCACAGTTGACTACATCCTCAGCGGTTCGACCAGTGAGGGCGGTCCAGCGATCATCACCGGATTCACCCCGTCAGGCGGTTCGCCACAGGAGTTTGAGTATTTCACGCAACAGAGCGGCGAGCGAAAGTCGTTTGCCCAGACGGCGACAGGGTTCCATATTCTGACGGTGACGAGGCCTGAGGGCGTGGGGACGCATAAGCTGTATTTTGACGGAGCGCTCGTCAATTCGGGGACAAACTTCAATAGCGCCAATGACAACTGGTCCAGTCATATTTTAGCGCGCATCGGGAGATTCATTACTGGAAGCTCTGGTGGTATCACCGCAGATCTTTGTGAGGTTGTTCAATGCACGACTGTGTTAAGCGATTCGAGACTGAATGACATGCATCTCTACGCAGGCAACTATTGGGGAATTTCCGTTACCTTGCTCTAATTACAAGCGATGACCCTCTCTTACTCAGACACCGTACTCAGCCGCAGCGGGCTCAAGCTCTTTCATCGCATGGATGAAGCGAGCGGCACAGTGCTGCGCGACTCCTCGCCTTTCGCCACCGACGGGGAGATCTACGCGCCAGTATTCGGCATCGCCTCGCCAGTGGAGACTGACCCAGCCTCGCTCGCGATGAGTGGTGCAGCGGGTAAGACGCTGATTAGTGTCGCGCCCCAGTCAGACGTGCGCGATAACTTCTCGATTGAGGTCTTCGGCTACGTGCTCCCACCTGTCCAAGTCTCGCACCTCGTCACGCGCAACGGGCAGATCGGGCTCAGTGGCGGCAATTACATCGCCATCGATCAGGGCGGCGGCGGGATTCGCTTCGTGCTATCGATTGGCGGCAGCGACTGGGAAGTGAACTTTACCCCGCCTGTCGTGAACCGCTGGTATCACATCGTTGGGATGCGCAACGGGAATGTGATGCGGCTGTATATTAACGGCGTGCTGGTCGCGAGTCGGAGCGATCTACCTACAGGCGATATCAACATCGGCGGATCGCCCGCGTGGTTCTTTGGGAGCGCGGCGAACCAGAACCTGTTCGTCAGCGCGGGGATTGACGAAGCCTCGATCTGCTCGCCAGCGTTGAATGCAACCGAGGTGAAAGAGAACTACGAAGCTGCCATCAATCGTCTGCTCAGCAGTGCGACGATCACGGTGCGAGTGCAAGTCGTCCTCGATACCGACGCTCCTGAGCCAGTCGACTTCCCCTTCGCCCACAACTGGACTGAGCCGATCAGTGGGAGTGAGCGTGTCATCACCGAGCACCTCAGTTGGAAGACTCATGGCAATCGCTCCGAGCCTGACTATGAGCAGCGAGTGAATGCGCGCCCGCATGGACCACGACGCGCACTGGAGTATGCGATTACGCCGACGAGCACACAGGCTAAGGCATTGTTCCAGTGCACGCTATTCACCCCTGCGCAGGTGTTCCGACTGCCCATCCTCACCGACTGGGTACCGCTCATGACGACCGCGAATGTCTCTGACGCGACCCTCGACTGCGACACGACGCTGCGAGATTTTGAGATCGGCAGCTACTGCACAACGTTCACCGACCCCTACGATCCAACGACATTCCAGTTCTTCAAAGTCACCTCACGCACTGACTCACAACTGGGAGTGAGTCCGGCGGTAGGCACGGCGATTGCGAACGGGCTGGTAGCTCCGGCTCGACTGGCGCACTTGCCAAATGACGAATCACAACTGGAAGCGTACGTGATTGATCGTGAGACTGGAGCACTCACTTTCGAGATCCTCGATACTGAGCTGAGTTCACGACGGGTGACGGCTTACAGTCCGACTTCCACTTACCAACCCAATTTGAGCAAACCTGCCATCGAAGTATTCAGCCTCGACTCGGCGCGATTCGACGTGCTCGAACAGACGCAGTACTCCATTCGCCAGCGTCAACTAGGCACGGGCAATCTCACTGGGAATGACTACTTTCGTGGGTTAGATACCGCAACTTCATCGACAATCCCGGCGCGGGTACTCTTGGTTTCACGCGAGGCATTAAGTGAGTTTTATGGCTGGCTGGAGGCACGACAGGGACGACAGAATCCAGTCTGGGTGCCGAGCAAGGAGAACGATCTTACCTTCATCGCTCGCGTCAGTGGTACAATACTTCGAGTTGCGTCGGGCTACTCTTTCTACAATCTCCACTACGCCAGACGCGACGTCCAGCTCACTTACAGCGACGGTACTGTAGCAAATCGCCGCATCACATCAGTGGTGGATAATGGGAACGGAACCGAGGATATTGCAATGGCAAGTGTGCCGAGCGGGACAATTGAGGAAATCTCATGGCTGAGATTCTGCGTCGCACCGGACTCATTCGAACTGAGATTTCATCGCGATTTGAGCGTGCAAGGTGGAATGATCGTCGAGTGTGCGTGGGAATTCACTGAACTATTAACAACCCCCTGAAAGGATTGATTTATATGTCTATAACCAACAATCGTACAGGTATGAATTACACCAGCCTGCAACAAGCGATCAACGAAGCAGCAGGTGGAGACATCATCGCTCTCACTGCGGGCGTAGCGGTCATCGCCAACATCGTCTTGCCGAACAAGAACATCGACAAGGAGATCGTCATCCAGAGCGATCGGGCGAGTGAGTTGCCAGCGAGTGAGAGAATCAACCCCACGACACAAGGACAGTTACTCGCCAAGATTCAAGGCAGCGCGGCGGCTGAGCCTGTGATCAAAACCGCAGCAGGAGCGCACCACTACAGGTTCGTCGGCATTGAGATCTCCACCGTGAGCGAATCCACCATCGTCTACGATCTGGTCCGTCTCGGCGAGGGCAGGCAAGTCCAGAACACACTCGACTCAGTCCCGCACCACCTCTCATTCGATCGTTGCTGGATTCACGGCTTCGCAGTGCAGGACGTGCAGCGCGGCATCTCCCTGCAATGCAGGGAGAGTGAGATAGCGAACTCCTACGTCTCCGATATCCACATGGTCGGAATCGAGGCGCAGGGAATCTGTGGCTGGAACGGGCCAGGGCCTTTCAGGATCGTCAACAACTACATCGAAGCCTCTACACAGGGGATCTTGTTTGGCGGAGCAGATCCATTCTCCGAGTCGTTCACTCCTTCGAACATCAGCATCCTGCGCAACCATGTATTCAAACCGTTGAGCTGGAAGGTGGACGATCCGTCTTACGCAGGCAAGCACTGGACCGTGAAGAACATCCTCGAACTGAAGAACGCAAAGAATGTGTTGATCGATGGCAACGTACTGGAAAATGTCTGGACCGACGGGCAGACTGGTATTCCGGTCCTATTCACCGTGCGCAATCAGGAATGCTCGGCTCCTTACTCGACGATCAGGAACGTGATTTTCACGAATAACGTCGTGAAGAACGCCAATGGCGGATTGAACTTTCTCGGGAAAGACAACGAAGCAGATCCGGCCTTCGGCAAGTGTCCCGGAGCCGCCGGAGGCTCAGTACGCGGCTCGGATGCGTTGATTGCCAATAACCTGTTTTACGACATTCACGGTCCTTTCCTCACGATCAACGGCTTCGACAGTGTTACCCTCGACAGGAATACCCATGTCCAGCAAAGCAACTTGATGACGCTCTACGGCGAGCAGTCGAATGGATTCAGATATACCAATAACCTAACTATAGACCATGATTACGGCATCTTCGGCGACGGCGGCACGAGTGGCTCGGCAGCGTTTGCGAAGTTCACGCCGGGTGCGGTAGTAACTGGCAATACGATTGCTAAGCCTTACGACAAAGGTGCGTATCCGGCGGGGAACAATTACCCTGACACACTGGCAATCCCGCCCGATTGGCGCAGCCCGATCGTGGGAGTCGGCGCAGATATCGATCAGCTACTGGCCGCGCAGGGAGTTACAGGTACGCCGCTACCCATCCCAGATCCAGTCCCTACGCCAACTCCTACACCTGTTCCGCGACCAGCAGCGCTATACAAGCCGGGCGACACGATAAAACTCGACATGGACGGCGTATTCGTACGCAGTGGCCCATCTCTCTCACAGGGAGTAACAGGGACACAGTCAGCCAGTGTATTCGCAACAGTGAATAGTGAAGCCACGTGGGATGACACAGGCTCGAAGTATTTCTACAATCTCGACTTTGACTCGGGCGTTGACGGCTGGTGTCCCGAGGAGCATTTGGTTGCAGCAATGAGACCAGTGCCTACTCCGACGCCTGTGCCGACTCCCACACCCGTACCAATTCCACCGCTGCCCTGCACCATGCTCGTCAGCGTTGAGCCTCCTGTACTTGCTCAGTGGGGCACTGGAAAGCTCATAGTAAATATCTCCGGGCTGAGCGGGCCAGCAACTGTTCGGGTCACGGCGAGCACAGGACAGGTCAGCGTCAGCCCACTGTCGAAATCAGTTGCTCCCGGTGCGACCAGCGCGATTGTCGAGTTTTCTCTGCAATCAAAGAAGAAGTCGAGTAGCGTGGTGGTGACTGGGCCGTGTGGGACGCAGACAGTGATGATCAACGTGCGCTGAGCCGTACAAACGCAATAAACAGTGACTATTTCGTGAAACTTTGTTAACCTGCGTGAGACGGGAAACCTCGCCAAAGGAGAACGCATGAATCGACGAACCTTGCTGAAAATTGGCGGACTGGCGGCGGTTGGCGCAATGACAGTGGGTATCACTGCCTGCGGCGAGAAGATCTCCTTCTATGTCTCAACTGTCATCGGCTCTCTCCAAACACTCTCGCCGCTCATCCCCAGTGCGTCGGGGCTGATTACGAAAGCAGTCGCCGCAGCTAAAGCATTCGACGCAGCTTATCGCGCCGGGAAGTTTGCGGACGCGACAGCTTCGTTCACGAGTCTCGGCGAACTCGCGCTACAGATCGCAGGAGTAGTGGGAGTCGCTAGCCCACCAATTCTCGTCGCGATCTCCGTAGGCCGCGTAGCCCTGAACGCAATCGCCCAGATTCTCAAGTCGCAAATGAAAGATCCGGTTATTGCGGGCATGGTCGCAGCGCGCAGCGACCCGGCGGCACAACGACAGAAGGCGATGATCGAGAGGATGGCTGACGATAAGATGATTGAGATGATCGTAGCTGCTTCGAGACCGTAATAGCAAACGAGCCGCCAACGATTAAGGATGAGTACATGATCGACGGCCTCTATCGCGTAACCACTTCCTATCTCTGCGCGGGGTTCGTGGTGGCAGGCGGTCGAGTTACGACGTGCGCACCGATACTAAGACGCAGGATTAGTTACTGGTACAGCATCGCGGAGAGGATCGCATGATCGGCAACTAACAGGAGATGTGCATGGCCCTGGTTTTTAAGTTCGACCCTGAGCAACTGGACAGGCTGATCACGTCGATCAATAACCTCTCCGATAACCTCGCCAAGTGGCAAGGAGAGGAGATTCTCGCCATTGAACAAGGCTTCGCTAACCTCGTCTCGACCCTCGGCGGCGACGTGAACGAAGAAGTACAACAACGCATCGACGCAATCGCCAATTCCGTTAAGTCGGTCAAGGACAAATTGCAAACATCTGTAGATTCTCAAAAAGGAGACTGAAACTAATGCCCGCAGATTTCACGACACTCGACACCGAGGTGGGAGAATTGACTTCCGTAGCAGATTCCGCCGTCGCACTCATGGACGGCTTCGATCAACGATTGAAAGACGCAATTGCCGCTGACAACCTAAGCGACAACACGAATGTCGCGCGACTCTCTACTGAGTTCAGCGCGCAGAAGCAGAAGCTCGCGGACGCCGTGACGCGCAACACCCCCGCGGCCACCGAGCCACCTGCTGAAGGCTAACGCTTAACAGCTTAACCATTGCCCAAATGCCTGACGAGGAATCCCCCGACACGTCTTTGAACGAACCAACCACGACGGACGCGCTACTGGAAACGGCGGCGCGGCCATTCCTTAGTTATTCGTTCCTGTTCAAGTCGTGGATGAGATCGAGCGATGCGAAGATTATCTCAGACGGGGAAACGATGTTCGCGGTCAACGAGGAGGTTTGCGCCACCTTTGGTTATCACCCTTCCGAATTAATCGGCAAGTGTGTTGACATGCTGCTGCCGCAGACGTTGAGACCCAAACATAAAGGCTTTCGCGAGGGCTACCGGGAGCATCCCATGAACAGGCCGATGGGAGCCAGCCGGACACTCAAGGGACTGCACAAGTCAGGGAGAGAATTCCCTGTAAAGATCGACCTGCTCTACAATACCGACGTGAACGAAACGCTTATTGAGGCTACGATACGGAGAGTTGAAGGCTGAAAGAGCTGTTACCATACGTCGGATTAGTGGCGCTGGCGCTGTCGGTTATTAACACCCTTTACCAGCGCAAGAAAGACCAGCAAGGCGATTGGGGTAAGCAAATTAGTGACGCGGTTGCACCATTCAAGGGATTGCCGGAAGCGGTCAGTGAAATACGCGCTGAACTGCTGGTGCTAAAGAAGCAAGTAGAAGTGTTCTGGAAAGGGGTGAGTTTCTCGTCGGCACAAGCGCTGCATTCACCCCATACTCAGGAACTGGACGAACTGCTGGAGAAGTTCCAGCGCGATGAGATTCAAAGTGAGAAAGATCTGGAGAAATTGAAGTCAATGCTACGCGAGGTGGTTGAGAGCGATCCCAGCCCGATACGCAAGAAGTACGCACTGGATATTCTTACTTTGATTCATGTCAGGTTTGAGATTGGCGGTGATTTGGTAGCTGCCATGCGAGGTTCGAGGTAGCCGGAATTTGGATAGACTCCCGCGATGAATTTCAACCGTGATACTAAACGGAACTTTCAGTGGTACACACTCACGCGTACTACGATCTGATTAAAAGGGAGACGAGGAGAACAATGTCAAGCAATCGCCCAGATGATAAACCGGTTGATACGCCGCCGAGTGGGAAGCCAGTGGAGCCACAGACACCCAGCCCGCAGGGACCACCGCCGAGGCCCAGAGAAGGCGGCGACGTGCCGGGACCGGGTAAAGGTGGTGGAGGTTAAGCCACGTGTTCGAGGACGAGATAAAATCAGCTTATATCGTATTTCAAACGAAAAGTCTTGACGACGACCCGCACGTCCCGCGTCTAGTCAAGTGGCTGCTCCGGCGCATCTATCATCGCTACGGCTGGACCGCGATGGACCATGACGGGAAGTCGTACTGCAAGTGGGAATTTATCGGAATTTACGACACGGCAACAGGGGCTCGCTGGGCCGCGATGGTGCCGGGCGGGAGCTGGATGGAGTTACCGCTGAACGAATCCCTGCCCGAGGAGACCAGCCAGTTTCGCAATCACGACTTCCCGCGCTCGTCCGTCTCATCCGAATATCGCAACCGTCAACTACCCTTCGTCACAGTGGCCCGGAAAGACTTCGAGGCACTGGACGAAAAGACTCTACAGACTCTCAACTGCGCTCACGGAAAGTGTGACCCACGAGTTGTATGAGATATGCAGGATACCCTCACTACGCCAGCATGGCTCCAGACTGCTCTCGGGTGGCTAGCATCGTTTATTACAGGGGCCACTATCTTCAAGCTGGTCGAGATTTGGCTCAATCGCAAGAAACCCGCCGCAGAACTCCATGTTACCCAAGCCACCGCTAACGAGATAACGGCCAGATCGAACTGGACCGCCGGGGACGCCATTATGCGTATGATGACACGGCTGGACGAGGCGCAGACGACGATCGACAGGCTACGTAGTGAACGAGACGAGTGGGAGATGAAGGCGTTTGATTTACAAGTGGAATTGAAAGACTCGCGCACGGCCAATGGACTGCTGCTGTCACAAGCCAAGCTGGACAACTACTATATCCGCAAGCAGGCGGCGTTTATTGAAGCGCGGAGCTTGAAGGAGGAGTTTCTTAAGCTGGATGAAGTGAAGTGGAAGGAGCCTGCCAGCGGCGAGATTAATGAATAGCAAAGAGAGACGCCTCATGCGACGCCTCTCCTTCTCTCTACCCACCTTCCTTCAATCATTATTCGGCGAACACCCGTTCGCTCTCACGCACATGGTCCACCACGTCTTCTCATCCAGTGCGCAATTCTCGGTACTGCCGCCGCCGGAGATGCAGGCGTTGTAGATCGAGGCTGACGCCTCCCCGCAGGTCCAGCGCACTTCGTTGCAGTCTTCGCAGTGCGCGGCAGGAGTGGTTGAAGTTAGTGATAAGCCAGCGATGGCGAGCAGCATGAACAGGGTTAGGATTAGTTTTCGCATTTGAGTTTCCTTTCGTTTGTTGGATTGACCCGTGTGTCACCGCCTGAAGCGTCTCTCCTGCTCTCTTTCTCAATGTTGCTCCATACCCCAGCCAGATTGCCATTGGCTGAAAATCAGCAACTTTGTTAACTTGACTTTCCTTTCAACTCGTTCCTCCTTTCAAAGTTGAATTTGAATACTTCCCTGCTTGTTCGAAAGTGCTTGGTGAAGTAGTAGTAAGCGCGACTCGCCCCATAATTCCAGTGCCGGGAAACAGATCAACGACTTCGTCGCCGAGTTGGACGTTCAGCAGCTCAAGTATCCAACGACAGACCGCCTCCGGTTTCGCGCCCGTCAGTCCCTTCCTGAGCGTGATCGGCTCCTTGATTGCAGGCGAGTCGATCTCAGTTATGAAGAAGTCCTTCGGCGTATTTTGCTTCCCGTTGCGTTCAGGGGGATCGTGTCGATGACCGTTACTCGGGTTGCGTCCACCGTAGAAAATAACAGGCTCCCACATATACGCAGGCCGGACACCCTTCTTGAACGCACCAAACGATTTCACCCACGCGCCTACTCGATGACCATCAGGACAGAAAGGTAGAATTGACTTTAGACTCGGAGTGCTGGCTGACAGCGCCCAGCCATCAGGGAAATCTCGCTGAAGTCTCGTAATCAGCCGTGCGTGCGTATCCACGTCGTTCCAGCACAGACCGTCAGGGTGGGAGTGATCGTAGAGTGCGCAACAACCTAAATAAGGAGGATCTGCGTAAGCGAATCTCATCACTTCTCCTTCACGTAATCCGGCTGGGCGCGCTCGTACCAGTCCCGCAAACGTCGTTCTCGATCAAGCCGTCGTTCGCGGTTAGCTCGGCGTTCGTTTTCCGTCGCAGGTCGCGTACCCCACGAGGACGTACAGGCGCAGCCAGCGTAACTCGCAATATCAGGATTCTGTTGGTGGAACGGACAGGTGTAGCGAGTGCTTATTGCTACGTAGCTGTCAGGGTCGTGAACGATTAGCATGGTTATTTCTCCTTTGCATGATTTGGCAGCGACTTATCCAGCACCGCATCCCGATCCAGTAATGGCGCTCCGGTGTCGTGGATGTTCGTGCGTGGTAGTCCTTCTCGCTCCGCATCAGACTGCCACGACTGGGGCTCGGGCTGAGGTTTATCGAGGGTGTCAGTCATTGTTCTCTAATGGCTGATGCGATCTTTCCAGCAACCTCGGCGTAGCTCGTGTAAGTGGACTGGGCCAAGCCGCCCACAAGATTGTCAGCCCGTGCCACATTTCTCGCATTTTCAAGCCACTCGTTTTCAACGGCGTCGGCAATCTGCGCCGCCCGCTCATCACGATCACGGAGGGCTTTCTCGATGTCGGCCTGCATTCGTTCATACGTAATCACCAAGCCGATATCGGTTTTCCACTTAGAAGTAATCTCTTGCGCTACTTCTTTAGCCGTCTTACTCATCCCACCCTCCACACTGGCCCAGCTTCTCCTCGCTCACCCCACACCACCCGGCTCGCCAGCTCCATCAGCCCGAGTACGCCTGTACGAAACTCCTGCAACTCGTCAAAGCGCCGTTCGAGCTGTGCGCCGCAGGTATCGCAAAAGTGGAGATACTCGGCGGGGGTGAAGTCGCAGCGGCACTCGGGGCAGAGAGGCATCAGTTGTCCTCGGGCCATTCAACCTCAGCCCAGTGAGTTACGAGGTACTCGTCATCGGCTGTCAAATATCCCTCACTGCCACGCTCGTAAACCTCACTATCATGTAAAGCCCACAACCACCCGTCCTCGCCGTCCACGCGACCACCTAAAGTTATCAAACGGCAATGGTCGTACCCCTGCTCGTTAGGCTTGAAGATTACATGGACTACCTTATCCAACGGCGGCAGTAGTTCAGGGTGCGCGTCGTTGTCGGCTGGGTTGGGTTCAACTTTAATCCAATTCATATCAGTACCAAATCCCTGTACGAATTAAGGTCCACGTCCCCGCAGACGCACCTGTTCGAGTAATCCAGAAACACATGCGACTTCTTCCCGTCCTCGCGCACCACACAGCGCAACTCCGCTATTCGATCAGCAGTCCACTGCTCGTCAGGTTGCGTGTATCCGGTCTGGTCCAGACTCGATCTGCCACTTTCCACCCCTCCAGCACCTTCACGGTCAACGTCTGCGCTTCCCATCGTGCCTCCTGTACCGCTACCGGGTGCGGATAGCCCTCGATCTCCGCAACCACTACTAACCCCGCTTTCCACGCCTTGCGAATCGTCGCTGGGCCAAACTTGTCCGGCCAGCTTGAACTCCCCGGCGTGACGTTGCGACGATGGTCAAAGTCGTAGTGGACCACCTCCGGCGCTGTGTCATCGAAGTCCTGCGGTCCTTGACGTTGTTGCCAGTTCAACCTGCGCGTCACGGGATCACCTTCGATTCAAGATCGTCCACATCGGATTCCAGATCCTCGATCAGTTCAGCCAAGTCCTCAGCTAGTGACTCATTCAATGGACCATCTCCGGCTACTTCGCCCACCAGCTTCACGTGATACGCCTTCAGCGCCACCAGCCGCTTGACCAGCTCGCTATGAACGCCTAGTACTTCACCGGCATCAACCTCAAGCTTATCGCTCTCGTGATCGCCGTGGTCCTCGCATACCGAGCATATCAGACACCGATCGTCCCGCTCGTCTAACTCATCAACACACCGCTCCAGCGCCACCGCTAACTGCGACTCACGACTGTCGCTACCAAACGTCGCAATCACAGCATCGTTCGCCAGTTGCTTGAGGCGAGTTCTCTCTGCTTTATCCAAGCTGAGCCTCCATTCCTTGCACGTGCGAAGGAGTTGTTAGCGCTCGCGCAGGAGACCAGCCTCGACGTATTCGACCGCGCAGAGTCCATTGATTAATACTGGATATTTCCGCCCACTCGGCTATGGTTCTACTCTGTCCGTTAAGGACCAGATTTCTATTATTGCTGGTGTTATTCATCTGTGTCTTAGCGGTCGCCCACTCACAGTTCTTCTTCCAGCTATTTGCTACACACTGATCACAATGACCACACCAGTAACCTCCGTCGTTATCAATCCGATTAATCGACATATTTCGCGGCTTATCGCCCATGTCGGTGTAGAAACTTTTAAAAGAAGTTCGCCAACCGTTACAGACCACAATCCCCCTGCCTGCGTAATTGACGAAGTGCTCGTAGGTAGGATCGTAGCAACGTCTACGAAGATTGCACCAAGCCGTATAAGTTGACGATCCGCTTTTGCCGTGCGTTGAGTGGGTACGTTCACAACCACAGGCAGTAACTCGTCTATTCAGTACAGGGTACTTACTAACTACCTTCTTAGTACCGCAGTCACAGCGAACTACGATACATTGCTCTGAATTAGTGGTGGCGATCACAAGCAGGCTAGAAAACCTTTTGCCGACCAGTGCCGCTGCTGGAAACTGAACTTTTCTACCAGCTTTGTCCATTGGTTGGTCTCGCTCCCTTACAATGATCTATCCGTACGTATTCAATGTCGGTATCGTAGATCTTGTCCTGACACCACGACGCTTCACTCCAGTCAACTTCCTTCATCTCGCGCGCACTGGTCACGTCGTCGCCGACCTGTAGCCAGATTCGCTCAGGCGCGGCGCTGATTCGCTGAACTTCGGCTTTCTTCATCGGTTGCCTTTCGCTGGTTCCAACACGACTGACAACTCCCGTCAGGTGCAATCCACTCCACCCTCACCCACTGCGGCGTGTTGATGCGTGCCTTGATCGGCCGCTGGCACTCGACGCAGAGGAGGAGGATGTCGGAGAGGTAGAGATCGTCATCGAGTGACATATTTTTCCACCAGATCACGTAACCACTGAAGTTGAGGTTCACTGCACCCCCACCGCGCTACTTTCTCCGGCATGTCCTCGACGAAGGCCAGTTCACGCGCATTCATCCGCGCGGTGCAGTCTTCAAGCAGCGCGAGGCACTTGTAGGCGCTGCGGTTACGCTCGTCGGGGGTTAGGACGTTGTCACGTTGGAAGCCCACGGCTCACACCTCCCTGAGAAACACTTCCACCTTCTGTTTCTCGCTATCCACTGAATCCCAGCTACCAAACTTCGCTCGTTTATCATTGAATCCGGCCTTTGCCGCGATGAGATCGATCAACGGCTTCACTGCGTTATGGGTGTCGAACTCCCTGAGCTTCCCGTTGGCGTAGTAGAAAGGGTAGTGGAAGACCGTGTCGATTCGGATTAACGATGACTCCGACTGCAACTGAATCCTCGGTACGAATATCGCCGCATCGTTCTTCCACTTGCGCACTTCCGGCTTCAGTTCCACTCTCCGCTGCGAGTAGATGATCTGATGCAACGAATTCACCGAGGGAAAGGCCAGTGGAATTGTGAAGCGAACCTCGAACCCTCCACTGTTTGCGCTGGCCTTTCCCTCGCCCCCCATCGAACTACCCTGCCTCCACGCTGCGAAAGTTCTTCACCTCGTTGCGATATTCCCCAGTCCCTACCCACTTCGTCTGACCTTCTGGCGGTGGCGATTGAATCTCTCTCCGCGTAACATCCGCGAACACTTCCCGGCCCGTTAGCTCGATAAGGAAGTTATCGTTGATCTTCGGCGGTGCAGCTGGATCGAATCCCATCGCCTTAAGAAACACCTTTGTGTCAAACCGCGCCTTCGTCTTGTAATTCTCTGTATCCAATTCCGGGTAGTCGCGCGTGTTCGCAATGAGGAGGAGATCTTGAAACATATGCTTCCCTTTGTACTTCCCTTCCTCGTTGACGCCATCGACGATGACGAGGTCTAGCGCGAGAAACTTCTTGCGCCAACTCGCCTCCCCGTCCTTCTGATACGGTCGCACTGCGGCTTTGCGAATCTCAAATCGCACTCGCTTCGCAGGCTCGATCACGTCGTTCCCTTGCTGGGTCGAGAGATCGCCTACGTCCACTTCGTCCGTCACATCAAACCCGCCGCTGCTGTCACTGTCGCTATCGCCATAGTCCAGCGCTTCGCCCGTGCCTGTTGCTGATTCCATTTGAGTTGATTCTCCTTCAGTTGAGTTGTTGAATTTAGCCTATCTGTAAAGTTTCAGGTTACGTCCGGTGTCACGCGCCCGCTGTTGTGGGCCTCGCTTGTGACGGCTGCGACGGAGTGGCCGCAGCTTGTTCCCGCTTGATCTTCAAGGAGTGAGCGATCGCTTCGTAGAGCGTGGTGCCGTTCAGGTTGAGCCGCGCTGGGAGCCCGTAGCGGTTCTTGGCGTTCACGATGCCGCCGTAGCCCCGCGTCATGTCGCAGAGTGCGTCGTAGATGATCTTCCCGCTGCTGTCCTTAGCCAGCGTTTTCTCCAAGTAGAGGTCAGCTCCAACCAACCCGCTCAGCTTGTTGCGAAACCCGCCCTCGATCTGCGCGGCGAGGTCGGAGTTGGTCATGACCTTCTTAGCGCGGTTCTTGATGTTCGCGTTGCCATGCACCTGCTCCTCGGATTCACGCTTCAGGTGCGTGGTGAGGATGACGTTGAGCGAATTCCGCGTCGCCACTGTCATCAAATCACTCGCGACGAAGCGATGCAGGTATAAGCCCAAATTGCGGTACATAGCCTGCGTGTCGATGTTGCCAGTGGTGGCGGACTTCGCTACCTCGTATTCGTTGATCTGCCGCCACTTCATGTCCACGAAGTAGGTGAAGCCGTCGATCACGAGAGTTTCAATCGCGCCAGCCGCCGCCAACTCCTTCGCGTGAGCAATGCAGCCGTAGACCGAGCCGCGCTCGTCCGTCTTCGCCGTCTCGCGAAACATCTCCCGTAGTTCCTCTTTGGCGTGATTATGCAACTCCTCGTACTCAACGAGGTTGGCGAGGAACTTGGCGTTATCGGGCTGGCGGATCGTCTCCAATCCGGCTGGGTCGCAGGAGATCACGTAGCACTTGGGGAAGCTGAGCGATTGCAGCGTCTTCCCCGTGCCGAAGAAGCCGGAGATGTTGAGCGTGAGCGCGGGGCGTCGCGCAATGAAGTCGTTTTTAGTTGGCATCGGAATAGTCTCACCTTTCGTCAAGGCCGCAGCGCGTGGCTATCGGCAGGTTGCGTAACAGTTGCCGCGCTTGTCAAACTTCGATCTCAAACTCCGCCTGCTCGACTACCTTTGTCGCCGAGCACTCGCCGTCGTGGCCCAGTTGCAGCGCACAGTGCTCGTCAGCGTCGAGTAGCGCGTCACAGGCTTGATAGTACTGGATGCGAATCAACTCGCGATCGTCCTGCGACTGCCACTCCGGCTCGTCATCCCACACCCACCCCGCCTTGCAGATCGGCCTGTACTGGCAGCGCCAGCAGGAGTCGGTGTTTGTGCGCCAGAAACCAGCCGCTCGACTGCGCTCGATGTCTGCGATCCACGCCGCTCGACTGGCACGCTCGTACTCGATCTGTTCAGTTCTCCGATTGAACGTCTGCCGCTCGAAGTTGCACCAGAACCCGGCCACGGGTGCGTTCTTGCTCGCCTTCTGGTTAAACCGGAACGAGATGGCGTTAATGATAAACCCCTCGATTGGGCCATACTTACTGGAGCCGTAGTCGAGATAGTGCGTGATCTGGCTGTTCGGCTCAAACCGCTCCCAGTACTTGTAGTTGAGGTACTGACCTGTGGTCTTGTGGTCCATTAGGTAGATGCCACCGTGCGCCAGGTTCTCCAGTACGATGTCCGGCCTCACGCTCCACGGGTCATCGCTCCGGGTTTCGATCTCCAGTACTCGCCACTGCCTGTCGTCCACCGCCCAGCGCTTCACGTACTCGCGTAGCGCCGTAATGCCGTTCTGGCGCGTCTTTGCCTTATCGTTCATGTCCAGTTGGCGTGGGTAGTGGGCCAGAAACGCATCCTGCGCCTCACGCAGCGTCCCGCCTCGGTAGACCACTTCCAGCCCCTTGTGAAAGGCATGTCCGTAGCGCAGGTGGTGGTCCCCGGTTTCGTCGTCCAGCGCGCGCAGTTGCAGATCCCAGAAGAAGCGGTACTGTAAGGGACAGTTTTTGTAAGACTGGAGCTGGCTGTTTGAGTAGGCCGTAGTTGAACTGTGCTGGGGGATCGTCATAGCGAGAGGCACTTTACACGAGCGTCAACTCGATGTCAATAGGTAAATCGTTAAATCTGAAAATAAGTTGACAGTAGTGGAAATCCGCGTAGAATACCTGCGCAATGATGGAATACTGTACAATCAAAGGCGGCGCAGAGATTCTAAAGGTTTCCCGGCCCACGGTCTACAAGTTTATTTCCGAGGGGAAGCTGGGCGTGTATCACGTGTTGGGACGGCCCGCGCTGAAGCTGACGGAAGTTAACCGAGTAGCACGCATCAGGGCAAAACGGGCTAAGAAGTCTAACCAGAACAGTAACGGTAATGGCTACAGATAACCTGTAACAATTTAGTCCTATAAAATGGCAAAATCCCCCGCAGGTAAACATGCCTTAAAAGCGGCCCCGTCTGCTGCTGATGCGTCACCATCAAAACCCGTTGATTACTTCACCCATACCGATGAAGGGAACGTTGATCGCTTCATCGCCGCCTACAGCAATCGAATTCGGTACGACGAAACCCGTGATAAGTGGTACCTCTGGCGTGAGCACTGGTGGAAAGAAGTCGGTTACAGCGTAATTCACGAAGCGGCATCGAAACTGGTGCGCGGCCTGCACGACAAAGCAACCGAGCAAAACCACGACTCACTCGCCCTCTGGCTGTACAAGTCCATGTCCGGTAGTCACATTCGCGAAATGATTAACCGGGCAAAGTTGATTCTACCTATCTGCGTACGGGAGAGCGGCACGTGGAACAGGAATCCGTGGCTACTGGGGGTAGGTAACGGGGTGGTGGACTTGCGCACGGGGGAGCTGTGCAAGGGCGCGAAGTCAGATTACGTTAACTGCCACAGCCAGATCACCTTTGACCCGTCTGCGGTCGCGACAGTGTTTCCCGCCAGTCTCCGGCAAATCTTCTGCGAGCGCGAGGACTTGATCGACTATGTGCTTACCGCCTTCGGGTACGCGCTCACGGGGCTGACTAACGAGCGCACGATGTTCATCCTGCACGGCTCCGGTTCCAACGGGAAGTCGAAACTACTGGAACTGCTCGCCTACATCCTCGGCGACGGGGAAGCGGGATATGCTAAGTCGGTTCCAGCAAACTCCCTCAAGCCAGACAATCGCGGCAACCCGGACGCGCCGCGCAACGATCTTGCCACTATCGCCGATGCGCGACTTGTACTCGTCAACGAATCCGACCTCAAGCAAGGCGTCGCGGAGTCAATGGTCAAATGGCTCACGGGTGGTGACATGATCAGCGCTCGGTTCAACCACGGTAAACCATTTCAATACAGGCCTCGCTATAAAATCTTTCTCTCCTGCAATCACCGTCCAGTCGTGCGTGGCACCGACGCAGCGATCTGGAACCGTCTCCCGCTCATTCCATTTGAAGCAAAGTTTGAAGGCGCGAGCGAGGACATCTACCTGATTGATAAGTGGAAAGCGGAAGCGTCAGGGATTCTTAACCTTCTCATCCAGTACTGCCTCAAATGGCAGCAATCCCGCCTTCAACGTCCCGAATGTATCACAGTTGCCTCAAGTGAATATCGCACCCAGTCCAATCCGATCGCGCCATTCCTCGACGCTTGCTGCTCCTACGACCCCGAGAAAATTAAGGATTCCACTTTCAGGGACGGAGTCGAACCCGGTGACCTATGGGAACACTATGTCCTGTATTGTCATAAAGTTAGAGAGAAGCCAGACGATGTAAGGAAATTCAAGGCAAACATGGAAGCCTTCGGTTTTGAACAGGTCAGAATGAACGCTCGACGCGTCTGGCGCGGGGTGTTTATGGAAAAAGCCGAGGAAATTCAAGTTGATACACTATAAGGGGTGACAGCGGTGACAGATGCGTGACAGATACCTGTCACCGCTTAACTCCTTTATCTTCTTTAATTAAACACGTTAGTGACAGAGTGACAGGTATAGTTAACGAAATACGCACACGCGCGCGCGCATGTGAGAGAAAATTTCGCACATTATCTGTCACTCTGTCACTTTTCTATCTAAATGGTTGATATATAGGAGGTTAACTCGTGACAGGTACCTGTCACCTATCTGTCACGGATGCTGTCACGCGAAAAGCTAAATTCTCATTTTCCTAAGAATTTCCCACAGATCGGTCCCATGCCACGCTCGACCGAATCGGGGTTTTTCAGCGAGCGTCGGCAGACGAGGCAGCGACGGCAGATTCGCATGAGTTCGATTGCGCGAGCACGAGGCATCCGATCCTCCGGGTAAAGTCGATAGACTGCACCTTGAGCGTATTCGACGGTGATCCCAGAACGATCGATCTTCACCAACTGTTCCGCGTACAGTCGCTGCCCGTCATGGGTCGGACGCACGAGGAAGATGCCATCAACGGACTCGTACAGTCCCGGTTCGGTTAATCGCTGGAGCCTTCATATCCATCGCGCCACGCGCGGATCGACTTTGCACCGCCTCACCAGTAGTCCTTCGTCCCCGACGATCCGCAGTCCCTCCGGTGTGCGGCAGCGACTGACCGCGACGTAGGTCATGGCCGGAGACGAGAAGAAGTGGTTGCGCAGGTCAAGTTGAACTCGGTCCAGCGTGAGCCCCTGCGACTTGTGGACCGTGCTCGCCCAAGCGAGGCGCAGTGGGAGGTACTGCACCTCGCCGATGACATACCGCTCCGCCTTCTCGTCAAAGTACGGCTGACCCCAGACTGAAACTGCCGCCAGCTTCCCGCACTCGTCGGGATCGACGGTGTGGACCTTGCGTGTGATCGCGCCCACGCTGACCACCTCGTCGTTCCGGGCGAGGCGCACTTGCACAGTGGTCGCGTCCCGGCCCACGATCAGCCCGCAGTCCCCGTTGGCGTAGGCAAACTCCCCGGAGCCTGTGTCATTGGCGAGGATCATCACGTAGGCTCCGATCTTCAACTCCAGTCGCTGCGGGATGTAGTTCCACTCACTCGGTGGTCGGGCCACGTGCCAGCGCTTGCTGTTGACGACGAACTTCTCGCCGCGCACCCGTTGCAGCGCCTGCCAGTTGAACCTGTCCACTTCGTCGTTCTTCGCCATGATGGTTGTGCCGGGGAAGTGGAGGTCGAGGGCTGACGAGAATTCAGTCGCAGTTGTATGCAGAGCCGCTGCTCCAGCCTCCCCCTCCCCAGCGCGCAGGTGGTTGATCGACCGCAGGAACTGCTCATCCCCCTGCCGCCAGTTCTTCTCCAGTCGCTCAGTGCCTGCGTCAAACTCCGGCCAGCACTCGGCTTCAAAGATCCACCGGGCCTTGATCGGCGGGAGTTGGCATAGGTCGCCCACCAGCACCAATCCCAGCCCCTCCGGGTTGCGCGACTTCGTCACAGCCTTGCGCTGGTTCGCCTCCATCACCGCTTGGTACAGCGTGTCCAACTGCTCGGCTGGCATCATGCTCACTTCGTCAATGTAGAGGTTGCGGTAGGACTGCGCGATCTTTGCCAGTCGAGTCACCAACCTCCCACTCACGAACGCATTCACCATCGAATCCGTGTCGAAGTAACGGAGCTGCGAGTTGATCGTCACTGTGCCGAGGTTCACCCCTGCGATCCCGGTCGTGGCGCACAGCAACCCCTCGCACGGATCGTTGCGGATGCGCTCTCGCACTTGGTAGGTTTTTCCAGTCCCAGCCGCCCCGGTCAGGAACGCACAGCGCGGCGGGGTCAGGCCAAAGTCAAGGTCGATCTCGTCTCCGTCAGGTGCGTCGTCGGTTGTGGCGGCTGTCGGCGCAGTCTGAAGTAGCTCAACTTCCTCATCATCAAACACGTCTTCACTCATCGTTCCCCACCTTCCCCTCTTCCTTTTAGTTGTTCAAGCGCAGCCAGTAGTGACTTGTGCGCGGCTTCTAGATAGCTTTTCGCTGCTACCCATGCTGTTGCGTCAGACTCCGGTATTTCGCCGAGTACCTGCGGATGACGACGTTTGACGACTTCGACTGCTTCTCCAATAGCATCAGCGCGGGTGGTTCGCAGTTCGTGCTCGACTACTTGGTAAATCTTGAGCAATGCTTGGTCTTCGATTCCCTCGTCAGGCAGTAACAATGCAATGTGGTATTGCCAATCGGGCTGCGCTCCCGCGATGCGAACCGAGTCGATCACTGCGGCTTGTGCAATTACGATAGATAGATGATCGCAAGCCGATTCGTAACCGCCCATCCACACGCAGTCATTGCCTTTTGCCGCTTCCGGTGCCCGCTTAAATTCATCTCGCGCCATTTCTGCCGCTCGTAACATCCCCGCTCTAAAACCATCGTAGTTTTTCATTGAAGTATCTCCCTGATGGCTTAATCGCGGCGCGGCGTCAAAACCGGAAAGTCGCTCTACCTCACCTTTAAGCCGCTCGACTTCAGCGGTGAACGCGTTGATTTCAAACGCAGCACGGCCAGCCAGATCCTTTAACTGTTCTCTACCCTCAAGCCAGTCTGCGTTTAGTGCGTCGTAGCGACTGCGAGGTACTAAATCTGTCTGCTCGTAATCATTTATTTCCTGACGGAGCGGTGAGTAGTGCGCCGCGATGCGGCCATTGATTCGCTCGCACTTCGCGCACGTACCATCGGCCCTAAGTTCGGAACCATCGCACTCCAGTTGAGTTCCGTTCAGGGGATATTGCGGCAAGTGAATCTGGTTAGTGGCGGACTGTAATTCGTGGTCTTTTATTAGGGTCATATCCGTTCTCTTTCATGTACTTCGCCAGAGCGAGACGAATAAGAGTAGAGCGTGACTCGCCTGTTTTCAACGCAAGGGCGCTAAGGTTCAAATCCATTGCCTCGGTAAGAAAGATGGTCGTGCGGACCATCCGTTGCTTAGTTGCCTTCACCGATCTTCCTCAACTTCTGGTTGCTGTGCTGGTAAGCCGCGATCATGTCCCTTCGCAAGGGCGTGTTCAATGTATTCTTCTGCTGTACAGACTGCTCCGCAGGAACAGTGATAGATCCGTGGTTGCGGGAAATAGCGGGAGATGATGGCGGCAACTCTCTCGGAGTCGTTCTGGTCAATGCCGCAGTAGTCGCAGATCTTCGTTGCGGCTGCGTTAATCCTGTCCTGCCTATTTCCGCAGACATGACTGCCGTCAGGAAGTACCATTTGCGGTGCCTGACACACATCGCACCAGTCTGCCTCTACTGCTGTAGTGGTGGGGGTAGTAGTGCTTGCAAGATACGACAACCATCGCTCGTGTTCGCCTTCGAAGTTCCAATTGGCGGCACGCTTAGCCTTCTCTCTTAACCATGAACGACACGTATGCCAGCAAGCGTGGTTGTCTCGCTTGGAGATCCCACAAATCGCGCAGTGGTATTTCGGGCCGTCTGGGCCGTCAATCCAAACGTGTTCCACGTCGCTTGTGTAGTTCACCGGATCGGCTTCCGGTTGCGCTACTCCCATAACCACGCTTTCGCGCTCTCGATCCATGCCCGCTTTAGTCGCGCTCGGCGACGCAGGATCGACTTGCGCTTTCGCGGCGGCATTAGATCCAGAATCCACTTCGGACAGTGTTTGAGACACGCTATGCTGCTCGGATTGCAGGTTAGACATCTTGTCATCGTCACTCCATCCTATGAAATAGTTATGGTCCATCTGGCAGTGATCGCAATAGCGAGTGCGATACAAACGACGGGGTTGCGCTACTGGAGTAGCAGGGGCAGACGATACAGGAAACTGCAAGTCACAGTTTTTGCACTCGTACCAGAGACCAACATCGGGATCGAAGTCCGAGGTTAAGGCGCGACCACACTCAGGACACCTCGCGCCATCTCGCAAGATCTTAGGCACCTTCTGTTCCCCCGCCTGTTCAGTTGATGCAGGGAATACGCACTTGCAGCCGCATAGTGACTTGTCGAGATGCACGTGCCAGCACTCGCCGTTGACAACGTGGTTATGGCCGCACTTGAGACACTTTCGCTCCCCGCACCGCGCGCTCGTCTCGGTGGGGGCGGTGGCGGAAAGTCGTCTTGCTAATCTCCGCAGCTCAGCATATTGCTCAGCTTGAATTGTTGAACGACCAACAGAAGAAGCATCATGCAATAGCCACTTCTCACGGGCAGTCAATGCCGCGCCACCGTCTTTAACCAAAGAGAGTAAGTAGTCGGCTTCCTCTCGTGTGGGTTGAGCCGATTGATCTTCAGTTAGGCGTTTGCGGATCTCATCAATCGTGCTCATGCTGTTGTGCCTTTCACTTTCGTTAAGTCAGCGCTCTCAAGTATGTCAATCAGGACTTGGTACTTCTCCGGCGGCAGCACAAGCGTCCAACCTAACTTATTGGCAGTCTTCATCAGGTTCACCGCCTTTCCTGCCACACTCGCCCGAGAATCATTCCACCAACAGCAACGATCACGATTAGCACTAGCCAGCCATTACTCATGTTCACCGCCTTTCACTTCGCGCTCGTAACGAACATCAATAATCACTCCCCGACACAGATCGCCGCCGTAGTAGTGCTTCGCCGTTAACGGACGCACAAGATCGTTTCGCCCACACGCACGACAAAACTTCATTGTCAACGTGATCGGCGGCTCTTTTGGATCGTCTTCACTCACGACTTCTCTCCTTTCCTCTCTGCACGGGACTTCGGTTCGCTGTAGCCGAACTCCGACATGATCATCTTTACTGCTTTTTCAATTCCAACGACGTGCAGGTTCGGCCCGTACCGTTCAATCGGCAAATGCTCAACTTGCACGTCCAGCGATTCGACAAGAATGCGTCGAACTTTGCCGAGCTTCTGTTTGTAGGCATGTGGGTTACTGGCCGCCATCGCTCTCTTTCTCAGCTCGGGACTTGGACCAAGCGCGGACTTGATCCATTGCCTCTTCCAGCGTCTCGGCTTCGCAAGAGGGTGGTGACTGGCCGCTGCTAATATGAATCTGAACTCGACGTGATACGTTTGGGCTGTACGTGTCGATGAATTCTTGACGCTTGATTGAAATGAATTGCCAGTCCTTGCCGACGCTCGGAAACAATTCTCGCAACTCGGCCAGCGCATCGGTGATGTCAGTACGTGTTTCCACGGTTTCTCCTTTAGTCAACACTGCCAATTAGTAGAAATTTAAGTGCGCGTTGCACGTAGAACTTGCAGTTTTCGGTGTCATACACGGGCAGTCTCGGATACTTGTCATTGAACGCCACAATGAAGTCATCCCACGTTTTCGGCGCTGCTTCTACTGTTAATCCTGTCTGAGCGCGGGGAGTGGTGATTATTCGCCTGAGAATCTCGTTTGCCGCAGATTTGAAATAATGTAATCGTAATCTCTCGACATTGGATGTGGTATCAAGATCAAGCGCTTGTCCACATTCGTCGATGTAGCCGTTGATAATGCCCAACGCGTCCGCTGCTGCGCGGGGAAGATCGGCACGAGATTGCCACTTTGCAATTGCTTCTTCTCGCGTCAGCGCAGAGTGCCCGACTCCGCATCCGACAGGCGGCGCGGAAGGGCTTAGATGGATTTCGCAGCCAACCCACCAATATGTATCCTGTGTGCCCTTAACTTCCTTGACTATCGGAGGCAAATGTTCAGGCGGTGGGCCGAACGGGCACGGAATCAGTTTCACTGCTTCCGCTGGTTGCGTCTGTGGTTCAGTCATCGATTTTCCTCTCCTACCATGTAATCTAGCCAGTTTCGTCCGGTGCGCCCGATGCCGCCCTTCTTAGAGACGTAGACCCATATCCTTCTACTTCCGCGTGGGGCTCGTTCTATCGGCCCGTAGACACGGCCCTTCACGTGTTTTTGGAGAAAAGCCAGAGCCTCGGCTTGAGTTAGGATCTTTGTTGACTTACGCGGCTCTGAAGCAATTACGCCTTTATCGTCAGCGGCGCTTATGTAGTTCAGGGTGTTCATGTCTTTACGTACTGCAAGTAACGCGCCCCGCATCGTCAATCACTCGTAGCTGTGCGCGGTCGCAAACGACGAACGGGCCTTCACTGCCCTCGACGTTGTTTCTGCAAATGGCCGCATACGGTTTTTTCTTTGTGCCAACCTGCGCTACGATGTCTTCAACTTCTTTCACAACCTCCGCTGCGCGAGTCAGTGAACGGTAACGCCATTCTCCGACCTTCTGATCTTGCAGGAACAAGTCAACGTAAATCTTCACCTTGAAAGCTCCTGTTGCGCCTGTGGTGAATCATCCTTCATGGTTGCTACTTCCTTTCGAGTTGCTGAAACCACTTCGCTTCGCTGGCCTTGTCGCGTTCGGGATCTATTCCCCGATGTCGCAGCACTTCTCGCACCAGTTCTGCCACGGGTAACTGGATCGAATGCGGCGATAAAAGTGGTTAGGTTCTCAAGTTGCACATTTGCGCATAACCTTGTGGTGGCGTCAGCCGAGTGCGGGTATCTCATCACGTCGGCAATGGCGTCAATGCTCGCGCTCCCAGACTTCTCCGCTACCTCAAGCAGCGTCTTCAGTTCAGTGTCAGTCATGGCCGTCTCCAGTGCGTTGGCGTGTAGTAGACGTAGATTGCGTCTGGGCCGCAGTTCGTCCACCAAAGGCGGCTATGGAAGCAAAGCTTCTGCTCGTTGCGAACGCCCTTGCCGTCATCAATCTTCGTCATTAGTATGACATTCTCAGGTGGCGGCTCATCAGCGAGCGCGATCCACTGTTTGAGTTCACTCTCATTCAGCATCTGTGTTTCCTTGTCGAGCGCGCATAATTTCGATCACGCGGCCCATGAATATCTTTCGCTGGTTGCATCGTGTTTCGAAGTCCTGGCCATTCCCTTCACCTACCTCTCCGCTTACTGAATCTTCGGCAACCACTTCTTTAACCATGCGCGCGCATCCTTCTGCGTTTTGAACTGCTTTGAATCCTCTGTAACCATGTGCCGCATGACCTCACAGTGATATAGACCATCGTCACGAACGTAGAAGTTGATCGCGCCAGTGTCGCCAGCGGTAGTCGCCGCCAACCCGCGTCGCAGGATGTCGAATGCGCGCGAAACACTAGAGAACATTTCACCGTCTCTCGGCTTGCCATCGGTTCCCGGTAACCCACTCAACATCGGCATCTCTTTTCCGTGCGGTGAGTCGTCAAGACGGAAGTCGAAGCCCTGGAGTGGCTCCAGCGCCTCGCGCAGTCGGCCTACCTCTGCAACCGCGTCGATTGTTATTGGTCCAAGAAACTCCCGCCGTTTCAGGAACGACGAATCAGCGTAGAAGAATTGGCCTTCATAGCGGACTCCGCTGCGGTTGTGCCCGACCCAGACAATCAACCCTTCCGCGATCGGCTCCTGACCCTCATCGCGCATGTAGTACCAGCCACACTTCGCGGGAAGTTCTTTGGTCCATTTCGCTGTCGCCTTATTGCTCATTGGGGTTGCTCCTACGAAAGCTCTGCTGGAACGCCGAGCGTGGGCCATTTTGCGGTCTTGCCCATAGGCCATCTTTTCTCGGCCCATGCGGCTATCTTTTGAACAACCAAACGCCCGTTATGTTTCCATTCAACGGGGTAGACTTCTTCTCCGACGCTATCCATTAGAACGTCCCTGTAGATAAAGCGGACGTGCTCCCCCTCGTAGTTGGTATTCATCTCGGCTTCGAGGTGCTCGTGAAAGGATCCAGCATCGCCATATCCGCCCCAGCCTCCCTCTGGATGTGCGCTGCCACCTCCCGGCAGTTCATCCCAATAACGGAAGCGTGGCGGCCGTCCTCGTCGTGGTCCCACGCCAGCGGGGTAGTAAGCGCCGGAGGTTCGTTGAGACAGACGCAGACCGTCTCTCCGTTCCCAGTAGTATCCAATACCGCCATGTACGGTAGAGCGATATTCCCACTCTTGCCATCCTCCAAATTCACTAAACGCGTTCTCGGTTGTAGTTGCCATTAAATTGTGTCCCTTGCTTTGTATCCATCGATCCACTTCTGATCGGGTACAGCGGTGATATGAGGCCAGCGAGGGCGTCCGACAGTTGCTAGATACGCTTTCCTGCACCGTCCTTTGACCAGCAAGCGTTCTGCACGTTCCCGCTCTTCTTGATATGGTGAGTACTGCGACCAAAGAAGGAAGTTAAAGTGCGTGCTGTGTTCCAGTGCGGCCTCAAGTGGGCCGAGCATGTAAATCCTGAACCCCAAATAATAAAAACCAAACGCGCCGCAAAGATGCGTCATCGGAGCAAAGAAGAAGTCCACCCAAAACACGCTGCGCTCGTGACAATAATCAAGCTGCTCTTTCTTTATCTTCCTGCGAGCGCGGGGCGGCAACGTGTAGTAGTGCCACCATTCACACGCTCGCCACAGACCAATCAGAGACAGAACGGCGGCTATCGGGTGGCCCAAAATCATATGCGGCATCATCTGCCACATCATGAGCGTTCGAAGGTGTTTTCTCGTCATGTCTTTATTCCCCTCCATCGAATCCCGGCGCAAAGACAGCAAGCGAATCATCGGCGTTGTCTTCAATATCGTGATAATGGCAATCGGCTGCCAGGGATGCGTCAGCGCGTAACAGCCGATCAATTTCCGCCACAATCAATGCTCCAGCCTTGGCTAGCCGCTTCAACTTGTCAGGCTCGGGATCAACGTAAAAACCACACCCGGTTTCGAGCGTGATACGCAGGGCGATAAAGTCATCCTGTTTTAGCAACGGTTCGTTGCCAACCCTCGCGTCATAAGGTAGAGCGTACAGCGCGGCAGCAAGACCCAACTCGCCAAGATCGTGCTCATCGTCGTGCTCAGGCGTGTAGCCCTTAACTTCAATCTGCCGTTTACGCTCTGTTGCGATAATATCGATTCCCGTTACCTTTACTTCGTCAGCCATCTATTCCCCTTTCCCTGCAATCACTGATCGGCTTGTTGAAAGTTCTGAGACACGCCGCATTCGGCGGTATCGGCGTGGCAGCACGTATCAGCAACGCAGTCGCACTCCTGCCCGCATTCGCGGCATTCATGTGCGGGCGTCACGTAGTTATCCTCCCTGCCTTTGTGTAATGCCACGATCTTCTCAGCAAATTCGTCCCCGGCTGTGGCTTCGTACTTCAGTACATAGCTCTGCGGACAGTCGGGTTTGCGAAAGAATAGATACGCTTCCCAATCGCCGATGCGATAGTGCGACAACAATCCGCGCACTTCATTCATGAAGCCGTTGAGATCCTGATCAAACATCTCCATTGCTTGCTCTTTGCTAACAGCCATCGTCTTTATCCTCACGCAGCATTCTTCCTAACCATTCTTCAAACTCTGTTTTCGTCCTCGTCGTCATCAATCTCCAACTCACAATTCGTACACCGTCCCGCTTCCAGATCCGCGCTCGTCAGTGTCGCGTCACAGGACCAGCACGCGCCGAGGTCGTAGTCTGAGCGGGGTGCGGCGATTCGGGTGCGGAGCTGTGCGGAGAGATGATTGAAGTTGGTCAATAGTCAACCCCCAGAGCTTCACGTAGCAGTTCAGGGTAACGCTGCCTGAGAGCCTGCTCCTGTCGCTGCGTAACACTGAACTCAATTGCGTATGCTCGTTTGGCAACCCGCAGCAGGCCCAGAGTCTCTTTTACCGTTAACGGCTCTGGTGGTCCCATCGTTTTACCCTCCAGCCACGCCATGGTTGCATTTTCCCAGTCGTCAAACTTCGTCTTTGTCATCTCTGAATCCTCTCCCTTCCCACGCGCAGCGTTTACGACAGTCCCCAAATGTACTGACCCCAAAGCGGATCAAGGCTCTCAAGTGCGGACATCGTTACGACGCAATTCTCGAATTCCTGCTTCGACTCATTCCACGGTCCGACCTTAACGCCTACGTCTTCAAGCACGCGACGGTAGTTGTCTACGTTTGACGTATTCTTGCAGGGCTGAATCCAGCCACGTAGCACAATCTCTTCGTTCACTTTGAAATCCTTTCTCGGCCCACACGCAGCATTTCGGCCAGATCCTCATTCTGCAACCGCAACGTCTCCGTGTGCGCGTCAGCCCACCCCGTCGCATACCCCGCGCAGTAGTCGGCGTACTGCGGGTCGAAGTTATGCGGGGCGGATTGCAACTGGGCGATGCGTCGACAAACCGCCTCGACAAACTCGAACCTGTTCTCACAAGCTTCTTCGTCAGTGATCCGATGCTTCTCACAGTCGTTCGCGCTCAGTTCTTTCACGTTCTGATCGAACACGTCGAATAGCGCCGCCCGAATTGTCGTCAACGAGGCGAACTTCTTATCGTTCTCCACTGCATGGTCCGAGTCAAGCTTGCGTAGCTCCGTCAACCTCTCCCCGTCGTTCAGATCCGCTCGCGCTCGTTCGAGGACAGGTCCGGCAAGGGCGACAAACTCAGCCTCGCTCAGTTGCGCCTGTCTCTGCTCGTAGTCGTTGGCAGCAGCACACATCACGCATGGTCCACCCGCGTTGAGCGTGCAAGTGTGCGAGTCGTGGGGGATAGGGGTGGTCATTGCAGGTCTTCCTTTCTTGGTGGTAACGCAGCGGTGACGAGATATATTGACGATAGCCAGCTTCTAATCGCCAGCATCGGACCAGCGGAACCTAACGCAACCACCAATCCCCACGCTGCGCTGTTAGTTTTCGCTGTGACAATAACCGCTGCCACTACCGTCATCAGCAATCCGATTCTTTCATCGACCGTGATCTTCATATCTCGCCTCCTCGGGTGGTGGGGTTAGTCGCCATAACTGGCAGCATTGCTTGGTATTTCTGGTTTAGTAATGGCACGGTACACGTACGACACGATCCCGATTAAAATTCCTGTCACTATAATCAGATCGCCAATACTGAACCCTGCCCAGAGTACGTCGCAGAGAAACTGCAATCGGCTCTGCTCGGTCAGTGGTTTCCACCAGCGCGCGGTGTCGGTTCTCCCTAAAACAGGCATTCGTCCGCCGTTCACAGTCAAGGCGATAGTATTCAGTATCCCACCTGCTATGATCACAATGTTTTGTGGTCGGAACCGAAAGTAGCAATCAAGTGCTTGCCACGTCAGTGCAGCCACGAAAAACAGTTCCGCAAATAGTGCCCAAGGACGTACCTCCCATTGCGTAATGACAATCAGCGCGAAAGCTGACCATCCAGCAACTCGCTTTACCTGTTTTAGCTTTAACTGAGCGTTCATCTCCTCCCCTTCCCTTTCGGCCCCGGCTTCGTCTCTCGATTGCGAATAATTCCCATTTGCTCAGCCGTGAACAGTTGATTGCGTCCGACAGTTTGAATCGGCCCGAGGTGTCGGCGCAGGTCACGCGCAATCTGCGACACTCGTGCAGGTGTCAGCCTGAGCCGCTTCGCTACTTCCTTCGTTGTCAGTAGTCCGTTCATTGCTTCATTATCCACAAATGAAGTTATTTGTCAATAGTGATTGTGACGTAGTAAGCCGCAGCCTGATCCCCTCTATCACCCGCTCCGGCGCGGGGCGGTGAGGGCGGCGGTTGCTCGACAACGCATGCAGGGTTTTGCTAGTCCACGCTTGATACAGCTATCACCGTTGAGAGTGCAGTCCTTCGCCGCGATTTCCGCTACCGTTTCCACCAGTCGCGGCACGGCGTTATGATCCGCCACGATCTGTTCAGCGTCCTCTTTGCGATAAATGTCGGCGACTATCTCCTGTCCGGTGGCGTCAACGACGCGCCAACCGTGTATTGGCATCGCTTCGACGCGCCACTCCCCGGTCTCCGGCGCGGGTTGCGTCGGTTCCGTCTGTTGTTCATTGCTCTCCGCAGCGTCAATCGCTTCATACGCGGCGTCTTCATCTATCTTTGCAAGTTGCTTCTTAGTCAACGGTGTCATTGTTTTGAGCTCCTTTCCAAGTTGCGGTCCGATGAGTTGAGTTAGTTGAATGAAATCTCGTCCTTGTTGTCGAATAGTGGTTTGTTGTCTTGTTCGTTGTCGCGATAGCAGTCGCAACCCATCGGCACGAACATGTGTCCGTCGTAGTAGCCGTGCTCGTTTTCCGGTTGGCCGCACCAGCAAGTATCAGGATCGATCATCTGACCGCACTGCGAGCACTTTAAGTGCGGATCTGGAAACTCACCGCTCATCCTTCCCCGTCCTTTCGTGGCTGGGTGCTGCGAATTTCAGCGAGCATTGCTTGTTTCTCTTTCTCTAATTTCTTTGGATCAACGCCGATGAATAAGCCGATAATCTCAGCCGGACGCTCACGGATAGGCCATAGCCGTTGAGAGTCGTCGTCAAACTTGGCGATCTCCCAGCCTTGCTCCTGTGTGAGAAAGTCATAGAACTCGCTTAGTAAGCCTACGTCTCGTTGATGAGCTTTCAATTTCTCATGCTCGGGATACTTCTGTTTCGTTGCTGCTTTTGACATCGTCCTTCTCCTTCTCAATCTTCTCACTCTCCCGCCGCACTGCCTCCAGCAGCGACTCAACTTCGTGCCACTGCTGGCAACCGGAGCAGTAGAAGGTTTGCTTAGGCGTGGTCTGATCGGTGGCTGTGGTCATTGTCTGATCTCCTTGCGTTTTACGATCTTGAACTGCGCCATGATGGCGTCAAACTCCGCTCTCTGATCCTCGTTCAAACAATCCATACAATTTCCCTCGTACAAAGGGATCTTCTCAAGTTTGCAGACAGCGCATACACTTGGCCCATCCGGTTGACCTAGAACTACTGTCGGGCTCTCGCATTCTGGTGAGCAAAAGGACTGCCACCACTGCTTTTGCAGGAATAGAACCTCGCAACGAGCGCAGCGTCGTTCCTCGCAACTGTATTTAATATCCCACCTATCGCTCCAGTTTGACTCATGCGCCTCGGTCCACTCCTCTTTGACTTGTCTGATAGCCCTGTTCGCAACCTTCCAGATTTTCAACCGCTCGCAGTTTCCGCAAAGCGTGCGCTTGTAGCTTTTTGGGATTCGGTAAGCACACTCTGAGCAACGTCGCTCTTTGGGTGAGCTGGTTCCCTTTGGAAAAGATTTGTTATAGGATGGCTGAAACAGGGCGATCATAGCCGACTCGAAACTAGCTGCGACTTCACGGTTGGGAAAGAACCAGAAGTCGAAATGATCGCCTTCCCTTACATCGTCAGCCTTGTCAATAACATCGTGATTATAGAACGGACGTCGATAACCCTTCGCGGTGACGCCGATGTATAGATATCTCTCATTTCGCCTCCATCCGTAGACCGCGAACGCTCTCCAGTTCGGCATTCCGGCCAGCGTTAAATCCGGTTTTTGCATTCTCAGGTTTCTCCTCCCGTTTGCGAGGATGCGCCTGATCCCATGCCAGCCAGCGGCAATTGGGCGAGCAGTAGTTTTGCTTCTCACGACCCGTCTCGAAGGATTTACCGCACTTTTCCCACTGACAGGTCTTTCTCAATCTCGGCTTTGGCTTGTAGCGACCCATAGACATCCTCAAATTTGAATTGCAACGCTTATTTCCGTGGAGGCATTATACCTAGCATCACAAGCGTTTGCAAGCGGAAGTTTCCCATTTGCTAGTCTCGCCCTACCCCCGCACGCGGCTGAGCACTTCATTCGCAGCGATCCACGCCGGATCTGACATCCACGCCTCACCTGTCTGTTCGAAGCGTGACATCAGCCCTGCCAGCGCCGCGACGAGTTGCGCGTGGTTATTCAGCGCCGTTAGCACGAACGCCTTATCGTCATCGTTCGGCGCTTCCAAATACTTCACGTTGACAAACATCATTGCGCGGCCATTGGCTTCGGTCAGCGCCAGCCGATCTCCGTCGCGCGCGATCCACCGTACGGGCGTGATTGGCCCGATCTGCTCACCCAGCGCCCGCTCCGGTTGCGTGCTTACTTTCCCTGCTCGATCGCAATCGCCACAAAGCCAGGTTTCGGCCTCCGGCGTCACGTCTTCCCTGCCCGGCGCCTGCAAGTACCAGTCACAGGTTTCAGTATCATTTTCGTAGGCCGTCACCGGGATCGACTCCTGCGCGCCGCATTGAGCACAGGTTAACGTGATCTCCGTGTCGCACTCATGCCCCTCCATCGTCGCATTCGTCCCCTCAACCCCGCACTGATCACAAGTGGCGGTATAGTCCGGCGCTTCTAAATCCTCGAACATCTGATCGAACTCACATCGTTCACTCGCTGTCGCTTTCGTCATGGTTGTCATTTACGTTCACTCCTCCCCGTCGAATTCGTCACAGTTGCAATCCTTCACGTAGCACTGGCCGATCTCGAAATCCTCAACCTCAAGCCGTGGATCTCCCTCGCGCGCGTGCTGCCAGTCTGAATGGCCGCAGGAACACTTGCCGATCTTGCGAAAGTAGCCCTGTGCGTTCATGTCTGATTGATAAGTGTCCTGTATCTGATCTGAGTCGAGCATCGAAGCGAGGTTCTTTGCCTCCTGCAACAGCTCGCCGTAGCTTAGACCATCGACATATTGCTGCAACCACTCTTGCGGATTGCTCCATTTGTAAGTTTTCTCTGTTGCCGTCATTGTCATTTGCGTGCTCCTGTCTCAGTCTGACGAGCCGCCCTTTCAGCTTCGTGTATCAAGTAAGCGAGCTGATCGCGTCGTCTGTCTCCAGCATTGCGCGCATAAACCGAAACGCCGTGGCCCACGTTGACGTAACCCATAAACTCACGCTTGAATCCCCGTCGAGATAGAGCCGCGTCGAACTGCGCCTTAGTCAGATCGCGAATAGTTGTCGCCATTTCTTACACTCCTCTCAGGTTTAGTTAAACTACTTATGCAACGTCACAAACATGGTCCGCCCGTAGCTCAACGTCGTGTACATGATCCCGTTCGTAATCCGTCTCGGACCATCCTGCGGGAAGCGCCTGATCAACTCTCGCTGCATCTCCCGCACCGATCCCCAGCCCGACTCAAAAGTGGTCGGCGGCTTCACTCTCGGCGCGATCGGCGTCCCGTTATCCGCAACATCCTCCGGCCAGTGTTTGATGATGGTCATGCGCATCGTCTCCGCTCCTTACTAAGAATTCGCCGCCGTTGTCTTCGAATACAGGATCGCCTGCTTCAATATGTCGCCGAGTATGAAGGCGGTACTCCCCGCTATCAACCCGACGCTGAACTGTCGAAGTTGAGCAAATAGCGCACGAACCTTTTTCGTCGTAAAGTTGATATTCCATTTGTCTGAATCCTCCACTCGCTTGTACTCAGCCCTGAGTCAGCCCTCCACTCGACGAGCCTCCGGTCGCATCGCCGTCGTGTGGTCATTCGGCGCTTCATCGTTGTTGTGCTCGCCCCAGCAACCGACACATACATCCTCGGCACAACCAATGCAGAACCGCACAGGAAAACAGCCGTCATGCTCGCACGAAGGACAACCCTGACTGATCTCCTGCGCGGCAGACGTTAATAGCTTGTCGTTCATCATCATTTCTCCTCGTCCCACGACAACCCGCTCAGCCTGTAGAACCGCTCGACTCCCACTACCTGCACGATCACATTGCCATGATGACCGTAGTCCTCGATGTCGATAATCACGCAGCGCTGTCCGTAGACTTCGCAGGTCTGGCCGATTTGTGGCTTAGGTCTAGGTGTCCTCATTGTCTCAATCTCCTCTTTCGTGTTCGTCATCGTCATAGTGAGTGCATCCTACTCCTTCGTGATAACTCAATGAGGCATCGCGGTCGAATTGTTTAGTTGCCCGTAGAACGCCACGCAACAAACGCCTCCCTCAGTGTCGGATGCTGACCCTTGCGATAGCTTGCGAGCACTTGCCGAGCAACGGAATCCATTTTCATCGGCTGAATCCCGTTAGCGTGTACGTACTGCCGAACTTGCTCTAATGTGAACTTTTTACCCGGCGTCATAATGTCGATGATGGTCATAGTGAATAGTCCTTTCTGCGATGCCTGATTCAGTTATCAAAGAGCGCGTCAATCGAACAATCCGCATCCTACTCCTGTTGCTATACAATGTCAAGCGAATTATTCAGCCGTTCTGAAATAATTTGCGGGCAATAGCGTCACGACGGGTTTGGCTCTTAGCTCAGGCCTAAACTCGGAACCGTTGACTAGCGACATATAAGGTGCTTCTCTGTCGCTCGTGGCCCACACTGTCTGCGGTAGCTGGTACATGTCGGCGTCTACTTTAGCGCCAACCATGGCCGTGTGAAGCGCGTCCTGCGCTTTTGTCAGCTTGTATGACTGTGATCTCCTGCCAGTTGTGAATTGCGTATGCAGTGTTGTTTTTGTCATACCTCGCACCCTACTATCATTGTCTAGCGTTGTCAAGCATAATCTCAATTATTTCACCGTTCAAGTTGACCGCTAATAAATGCTTGACATAGATTGACGACTAGTGTAGTCTGTGCCTCGACATGGCGACAACGACTAAGGACAAAATGTTATTCGCCCGCGTGGAAGAGGCACTAATTCGGCGACTTAAACGGGTAGCGAAACAGATCGACCGCCCGCCTTCATGGGTAGTGAGGGAAGCGGTGAAGGCTGAATTGGATCGAATCGAAGGCAAGGTCAAATGATTTCAGCCGCTCGCATTGCCAAGCTAGAGAAAGCGATACGCCTGCGAGCGAAGCTGTTAGATTTCGATCGTGATGTACCGCCATTCACAGCGGGCGTTTACAGAATCCGCAATACCAAAACAGGGGATTGCTACATCGGAGCCGCAAGCAACTTAAGAGCGCGAGCATCTGGGCATCGTCATATGCTGTCATTTGAGGCGCACACGAAGCTGATTCAGAAAGCTGTCAAGCGTCACGGAATAACAAGCTTAGTTTTCGAGGTTTTAATCATTTGCACGCCTGAGCATTTAACTTTGTACGAGACGGCTTGTATTAAGAAGTTTCAGCCAGCATATAATACGCGAGTGTGAGAGCGCTCGGACCGCAGCGAAAGAGGTGAGGGAGATGAGAGTCGAAACTTGGACGTTTTCAGGAATGCCGATGGGCAAGCGCAGTCAAAGCCGAACGGCGGTTGCTACGAAATACTTTAGCGGCACCATTGAATTACGCGGTGCGTATCCGCTAATGCGCGCAGTCGTCCGCGAGCAGTTTCCGGCTGGCAGGATTAAGAAATACGATGATTTTAACTTGCTGGTTGGGACCACGGATGGAAAGTACTCTGAATCTGCATTTCTGCCCGTGACGCGCATTGTTCGCTATAACGAAGCTGGCAGTAAGCATAAATGTGACGGACGCTGTTTGAATGCGAAGCGCGGTGATTGTGAGTGTTCTTGTAGTGGCGTTAATCATGGATTAGGCTCGTAACCAAAACCAACCAGGTTGAGGAGTTGAGGGAATGCGAGTGCTGGTAGCCTGTGAATTCTCCGGCGTTGTAAGAGAAGCTTTCCGAGCGCATGGCCATGATGCGTGGTCCTGCGATCTTCTACCCTCTGAGCTGCCGGGCCCGCACCTGCAATGTGATATTTTCTCCGTACTGGATCGCGACTGGGATCTGCTAATCTTTCACTGGCCCTGCACTTACCTTACGCGCGCACAAGCGGGCTGGTTCTTCAACCGTCCGAAGAAACCAAAGGCGCATATTCTCTATGGCTATCCTCGTTATCGGGCCATGAGGCGCTCAGCGCGCAGCTTCCGTTACCTGTTAAACTCCCGCATTCCCCGGATCGCAGGCGAGAATCCGATTCCCTATCGAGATGCGCGACTGATTATGGGCGAACCAACACAGACAATTCAGCCTTACCAGTTCGGTCATCCTGAACGCAAAGCCACTTGTTTATGGCTGAGAAATCTGCCACCATTGCGGCCTACGGAGATAGTCTCCCTCCCGGAGAAGAAATCAGAGGCGCAACGATTACATCATTTGCCACAGTCTCCCGATCGCTGGAAAGAACGATCTCGAACCTTTCCAGGCATTGCTGCCGCAATGGCTGAACAATGGAGTTAACCCATGCACCGCCTAACCCTCTCCGACTACGCTCTCGTCATCCTGCTCCTCCTTGCGCTCGCACTCGGGTTGAGCTACGGGTTACAACGGTGGGTGGTGCAGGTGAGTAGTGAGACGAGTGGGAGGATTGAGCGTGCAGGGAGGGATTACTAACCCCTTTGTGCCGCTACCCGCTCAAGCGTAATCAAGTCCTGCGAGTGAGGGTTGACCCTCTATCCGACTGCTTAATCTTCATTCTCGAAGAAACCCTCGGCAGCCGGAAGATTGCCAAACCTTACGCTTTCCTTACCGATCCTACTTGTTGGCAAGTGTTTGACGTGGCCCTCGATACCCTACAGCGAGGGCTCAAATTTTACCGTCTCGCTGGTATTTCAATACGTCGGACAAGCCGGAAATAGTCCAGCCGTAGAGAGCGATAGTCTACATCTTGTACTAAGTTCTTTGTATGCAATGAGTTAGCGATACTATTTTCTCTCCGTTTTTATCGTGCTAGTATTTCCGTATGATTTCCACGAAATACGAACAGTTCTGGACGGAGCAACGAGGGTATGCGGCTTTAGGACTAGCAGAGGGTAAATCACAGGCAGAAGTGGCTGCTTTAGCAGGGGTGACTGATCGCACTATTCGCAATTGGCTGGACGATGATCGGTTTACGGCTGAGATTGATCGGTTATCGCTGATGGTAGGGGTAGCCAGTCGAGCAGAGCGACTCAGACTGGTCAATCGCTTAGTAAAACAGCGCGTCCGCGAGGAAGACGGATACATCATCACCGAGAAAGATCTCCTCGACTGGCTCAAATTCGCGCAATCAGAAACCGACGGGGCGAAGATCGATCTCAGTAAGTTAGCCGAGATGCTTGCAGGTGAGAGTGCGCAGCAGGCTGATGGACCAGCGACGCGACAACTGGCGGGGACGATTGACGTAGAGGCTACACAGAGCGCGGTTGAGGCAGGGTTGGATACTGTTATGTTCACCGATGGTACGTCTACAGGTGGTAGTGAAAGTGGTAATTCGTCGTCGTTATCGCAAGATGTAGTAGCAGGACCAGACGAGGAGTTGAATCCATCATGAGCCTGCCATCCGGTATACCATTGGCGTTTATCGCCATCTCCAGTGGTCTGCTTTGGGGATTACTGGAAACGGTAGCGGTCCCCAAGAACGATAACGACTGGCCGGAGCTGCATCGCTGGTGTAGGGAAGTATCCAGGATTATCTTCGCGGCGAGCACGATTGCGCTCATGCTGAAGGTATAAGCCCACTCTCAACAGTAGACCATAGACCACCACTACTCACAACTGCGCGCGAATCGCCACCGTCATCAATATCTATCATCGCCATTGGCCCACATGGTCTAACCCCTACGCCACCGTGCCACACTGGCCTTAATCCCGGCCACTAACTCGCTTGCTTCAGCCGCGCTGAGCTGTCCTCGCACAACCCAGTCTCGCGCTCCCTCCACACACGCTAATGAACAACGATCGCACAAGTCTCGATAGTTACCCTGCACCGTGTGGTAGTTCCAGCAGCGCGGGCACTTGCTACCGTCGGCGCGAGTGATGGAGACTATCACCTGTCGTAGTAGTAATTCGTCGTCGTTTGTCGTCGTCATCGATCCGTGTCATCAGCTCTCGGCACGCATCACCCTCACACCTCAAATCTAAAAGTGTTGGGGTAGGTGAGGGAGGTAGGTATGGGCTGAATGCAAATTTTCCCCTTTCCAACTTGCACAATATCTTGTTATCTGGCTTCTGTTCCTACTCCCCCGCTCTTGGAAAACTATAACTTTCCGCTTCCTTGTTCCGTTGTCGGCAATTCAATTTGCGACGCATTCGCTCGCGTGTTGCGACATTATTTATTTGCCGATGTCGCTCACAGTGGTAAGGCTCTTTCCAGTCTTTTCGAGCGTGTCTACGATATCCATTAGCAGATTCGCCACAGATGATACATTTACCATCGCACCGCTTTCGTAGCTGGTACTTACGCTGTCGGGAGATGTTCAGTCGCGTAAACTCATCGATAATTTCTTTAAGCATTTGCCGTACCTACGCCAGACAACACTCCCTATCAAACATCTCCCGCACGGTGCTCAGTTTCGTCGTAGTAGTGAAATCGGGATTCGTCTTAGCGAGCAGCAGGTGAACCAACTCGTGAATCAACCCCGTATCGGAGAGCAGGTGCTGTGCCTGTTGCTCCTTCAGCCAGCATGTAATGCAGGCGAAGTGGGTGATATTCAGTAATTCGTCAGTGAATTCCTCGTCTGACATCAGCGTGTAGCGTCGATAGTCTTCGCGCAGGGCAGAGTATGACAGCAGGTAGTGATTATTGGGATGATTATCGGGATCGTAACTGATCATAGGCTAGCTCGTTTCGTGCTTGTTATAATTCGATTTCCTTCTTTGTCACTATCCCATCCCGCACGCTGACACGCTCGATTGTGTCGCCGCCTTCCCAAACCAGCGTCGCTTCTAATATGCCCGTGCTCTCTTTCAGCGCTGGCTCAAGAATCCACTCCCAGAACGTCCCCGATCCTTCTCCGGTCATGTCGAATTCAGTAACGGTGAAGTTACCATCGGCCAAGGTGCCCGTAATTTCCTGCTCGCACCCACACTCAAGCACGGCTACATTCGACTGTGGATCATCTACATGGAATTCAGGATGCCAGTCAGTGCGCTTATGGCGAAAGAACGCAGCCTGCAGGATGGTGAGATTCTCAAGTTTGCGAGTCTTCCATCGACTGATATCGTAGCCCATCACTTATCTCCGTTCTAGTTCATCTGCCCTTTCAGTTCCAGTGCCGCCCCCAGCGCCCATAGTCTCACCGTGATCTCCGCTGACTGGTCGTCGAGATCTCCGAGTGCATCGAGAACCATTCCCGCCAACCTCGGCTCGTACCCATCCAGCACGAGATAGATGACGATCGGATAGTCGAGCAGGAGATCGAGGGCGTCGTCAGGGGTCATTGCAAGGATACTCCGTTAGCCCACGTCTCCTGACCGAACCATTCCATTAGTGCGCGAATAAACAGCCCGCGACACTCTTTACAAATCCGCAACGCGTAGAACTTGCGCCCGTCGCTGGCGATGTGATCGTAGATTGTAAACGGCACTCCTGTCTCGTTTAGACTGTAGAGACAGGCGAGCAGCAGCGTGCGCAAGTCCGGCGACTCCGTGCCGCAGCGCTGGCATTTTTCTTCGGCTGTTATAGTCATAAATTGAACCTCGCCCACTTCGTCCTCAGCCACAACCACGCTTTGAACCACCGAGGCAGGAGATGACGAGTCAGTTCCACACTGGTGTCGCGCCACTCCGTCACCGGAGCGCCATCCGGCAGATCGAGCGAGTTGGCATCGAGACAGAGCGAGACGAGATGGCGGTTGTAGATTCGTACTTCCCACGGGCGCATGGCGAAGGGGTAGTGAGGGATGAGTGCTGCGTCGTCTTGAAAGTGATTAGCAGTCACTTCGATAGTCCTCGTTGCTTTAACCATCTAGTCATCCCGCTACCCGGTAGTCCGTCTTCCATGTCTGTCGTAATCATTGAAGACATAACACTTACTTCTGGTAGCGGCTGCACACTGACCGTATGGTTCAGTATTGTGCGAATCCACTCAGACAGGGTCTGGTTTGCGTATTTGGCGGCAGTCTCCCATCTTCTTTTCTCGGCAGGGTTAACGCGCAGTACGATCATGGCATGACGAGCGCAACCTGTCGGGAGTTGTGGGCGTCCTCGACTATGTGAATAGATGGAAGTCATAAGTATGGCCCACCCCACTCTCTCAACTTCCCTCGATCCCTCGTTCTCCAGTAATCCTCCAAGTTCACCCCGCCACTCACGGGCCAGTCGAAGCGCACCCACGCAGGTACAGGCGGCAGTGAATCAGGTAAGCGCGCATCCTCCCATGCCACGAGCTGGCGAATGATCGGCGCAGCAGGGAGCTTGTAGTGGGCTTCTACGGTGTAGAGCAGGCGTAGTTCACGGGTAAGTCTGGTGCTCATAGCTTGAACCTACTTCTCGCATCATCCTCATACCGGATCTCATCCACTGCCTCGGCCCTGCCCCACCCTGCGTACAGGCGATTTGGAAAGTTCAACACAACTGCATTCCATAACCCGACGTTCTGATAAGCATGAACCACTCCCGGCGGCACTAGTACTGAGACTGGATTCGCCTCACCGACTTCGAGAACGATCTCCTCCCTTGATGATCGATTGTCCCAGAGGCGGAGCTTGAACTGTCCGCACAAAAAGACGAAGAAATCCGATTGCTCGCGATGCTCGTGCGGGCCACGGATGACGCCGGGGCGGGTGAGGGAGATATAGGCCATTACGGGATTAAACGAAAACATCCCTAAACCTATATAAAAATCATCCTCCCTCCACGCTTCGCTCAGCCAGCCGCGCGGGTCCGAGTGACGGGTGAGCGGCGTGATGACAACGCCTGCGATTTTGTTCTCAGTGGTCATTTGGATTCGTCACAATCTCATTCGTCCCACCCAACTGGCAGGCCCAGCAAATCCCCTGCTCGTCACAGCGTTCCACGTGCTCCTCGATCGCCTGTCCCACCAACCCTGTTCCCGGACAATGATTCTCCTCGATGTCGAAGACAGCGTCGTAGTCGGAGCTGTCCGGCACTTCGACCGGGATAGTGAAAGTGCAGCGGACGTGGACGGTGCGACTCATCGCTACTCAATTCTCCGCAGCGCTTTCATTAACGGCTGCAAATCCTCAATCGTCAACGGATTCTCTTTTGAGCCGCGGCCTGTGCGTAGTGCTCGATACAGATCGCGCGAGTAAACGCGGTAGCGCAAGCGCCAGAAGACGCGACGGACCAGTGTCGGCAAGTTGTGCAGCTTGACTTTTGGGCTCTCCGCCATTGACTCCTAACAATATCTTGTGCGATGATGGATGTCAAGGAGGAAGTGGTAATCAATGTCCGATTTTCCCGAGAAGTGCGGCGCACGCCATCCGAAATACGAGAACGTCGGACCATGCCAGATTTACGTCGATGAACAGGGGCATACGCCAACGCTTATTCCACATCGCGGCATCGCTGAAGGAGTGGTAGAAGTCGGGTTTGATTGCGTAAAGAAACGGCCCATCTTTGAATATCGCCGCTGGTGGCGCGAGTGGTATGATGAGCCGCGTGCTGATTGGACCGTAGTCCGTTAGTGATTATCTCCGTGGGATGTACTTACCACTTAACTCGATAGCTCTTGCTAGTAAACTAAATCCAGTTTGACCATCGCCGAAGTAGTAAGTACTCCAGTTCTCGGGTGTCATTTCCATATATGGTTTGGCCCGCAGTGCCGTCATTCCGAGACTCCATCGTTCCTCGCTTGATAGATCGTAATAAGCATCCCAATCAGCTTCTCCGTCCTCGTCCACTTTGTCCGGCTTCCAATCTGATACTCCGGCGTTCGGAAAGCTATCGCAGACGCTATAGCTTGTTACGACTGGCTCGTCGTCACGTTCGCGTAAGTGTTCAATTGCAGATTCCCAGCCAGAGTCAGATCGGAGGATTCCCGATTTGCGGCCTTGTTCGATAATCCCAGCCAGCCAGTTGCGATTTTTACCTTCGATATAAGTGTGAATCTCACACTGACCGTGTAATCGTGCTGAGAGAATAATCGGATCAGATCCCATGACGATGGCAGTATTCAGCGTGGCGCTAAACACGTCGATCGGACTACCGCCAATTACCAGTATCGAGCTATCCATAGCGACGCGAAGGGCTGTTGACAAAGTATCGGCAAACTGTCTTCCAGTCTGTTTCGCAGCGTAGTGGGACGGGTCAAGGATACTTCTCAGAACATGCGGACGATCAGGCGGATAGTCGTAGTCTGATATACCCAGTGCCGAGAGAAACATATCGCTGATCAAGTGGCCCATGAAGGCACGTTCCGAGCCTCTGACTTCGGATTCGTGTGATGGTGAGTGGAAGTAAATACGTGACATTTTGACTCTCCCTGCGGACGGATTATGAAGTAACAATATATTGTACACTCGTCGATTTTGTCAAGTGCTGTATACTGCGCGTTGATGAGCGACGATCTCAACCTCCCCCCATCCCTCCGTCTCAAGCACCTCTGGCCCATCGAGGACAAGCTGGAGGACGCGCGGCGACAACTAGCGAAGTCGGGCGGATTAGGCAACGTTATCGTCGATCTCCCCAGTCCTCATGCCAAGCAGGAATTGTTCATCGATAGCCAAGCCAAGCGCATCATCGTCCGCGCAGGTCGTCGTGGCGGGAAGACTGTTGGGATTGCGATTCGTGCGGTGCGCAAGTTCCTCGCCGGAAAACGCGTGCTCTACGCCGCGCCGACACAAGAGCAGATCGATCGTTTCTGGGTGACGGTTACGCGGGCGCTGGCCGATCCAATTGAGAAAGGCAAGATTCACAAAAACGAAACTCGCCACACGCTGGAGATCCTCGGTTCTGAGCGTCGTATTCGTGCTAAAACCGCTTGGAATGCCGACTCCCTGCGCGGCGACTACGCCGACGAGCTAATCCTCGACGAGTGGCAACTGATGAACGAGGACGCGTGGGGCGTGGTTGGTGCGCCTATGCTGCTCGACAACAACGGCGACGCAGTCTTCATCTATACGCCGCCCAGTCTTAAATCGCGCAGCGTGAGTAAGGCAACCGATCCGCAGCACGCCGCCAAGATGTACCGCCGCGCGCAGATGGACAAATCAGGACGCTGGGAATCGTTCCACTTCTCATCCTTCGACAACCCGCACATTCCCGCCGAGGCTGTTAGCGAGCTGGCGGAAGACATGAGCGCTCTGGCCTATCGCATGGAGATTATGGCCGAGGACATCGACGAAGCGCCGGGAGCGCTCTGGACGCGCGGGTTGATTGAGAAACAGCGACTGAAATCAGACGTGAGCGACGATATGGAACGAATCGTCGTGGCGATAGATCCATCTGCTACCAGTACTGGAGACGAGGCTGGGGTCGTTACAGTTGGACGAGTAAAGAAGAACGGTTACGTACTATCCGATGACAGCGTGCAGGGCTCGCCGAAAACATGGGCCACCGCCGCGGTTAACGCCTATCACGCGTGGAAGGCTGACTGCATTGTTGCCGAGTCTAATAACGGCGGCGAGATGGTGGCGCTGACGGTGGCGACGGTTGATCCGAACATCAAGGTCAAACTGGTCCATGCGTCCCGCGGTAAACAAACGAGAGCCGAACCCATTGCTTCGCTGTACGAGCACGCGCGGATCTGGCACGCAGGAAACTTCCCGTTACTGGAAGATGAAATGTGTCTCTGGCAACCGGGTGCAGGGAATAGTCCAAATCGGTTAGATGCGCTGGTGTGGGGGTTGACTGAAGTAATGCTGAACGAAAAGAGGAAGGTGCTCTATGCGTAGCTCGCACGGAGCCAATATCAGACCGCGGCGGGTGTTGTATGCTTAAAAGGCTGAGCTAGATCGTCTTATCGACAAATCTACCCAGCCTTGCGGAAAGAGCGCCGGGCCTCCAACTCGCGGGGCGCTCGTTCGAGTCGAACTTAGCTTACTCATTTTGAGGGATGATGGCAATGACGTTTCCAGTGCTTATTGTCGTGCGGTTGTCGTGGATCTGCGCGTAGTTTCTTTTTACGTCCACCGACTACGACGGTGGCATTCTTAGCTTGCTCGGCAGTAATCACACCACCTGCTTTTAATGCCTCGACGACAGCTTTACCGAATTGTTCAGCCTGTTTCTTAGTTGTACATTTTCCCATCGAATTAAACCCTCAGTGCGGTGGGGAGGTGTTTGACCGTGATACTATAACGGCTTACCCTTTCGCGGCCTTGTCCTCCTACCGTGTGCCACCGCACTCAAGGTTCAATTCCATGTTTTGTCGTAAGAGTGGCAAGAGCATCAGTTACGTACCGGAACGACATTTCCTACCGCGGTTTTACTCTCAACACCTGTGAGCCGAACCGTTACGTCGCGACCCCTGCCACACTGGTTCGGACATGGCCCCTTAATGGACAATGGTCCAATTTTAGCAACGATAAGACGCATCTCCTGACAAACCTCGCAACGCCGTTTGGTTGGATAAGAAGTCTCTTTGTTTACCGAGATTGATAGCAAACCAGCCATAGTGTTCACTTTCCCAACCGGAGCCAACCCACCGCGTCCCTCGCACAGCAGGCCAGCTCCGGTCGCCATACAGGAAAACCACTCCACGGGGAGTGATTGAGAGCGATAATAGCACGACACTTACTTGCCCTCGTCTCGCTTCTCAGCAATTACCGTATTCTTCTTTCGGTTCGTTTCCACTGATTTTAGGGGTGCGAATTTCCAGCATTTACCGCATTGCCGAGGCTGCTCTACTCGTGGAATAAAGCGATGACCGCAGTGCCTGCACGTGGCGTAAACCAATTTAACCATAGGAGAAGAATCTATATCCTCTGTAGTATTTAGCGTATCAATTTGTACAATATCTTGCAAGTCCTTTCTTGTCGCTCGTATCGAGCGTCGCTTTTTAGTTGTACGCTTGGAGCGATGTAGACCAATTGTCGAGTCTTTCTCGAGATAGTTGATCACTTTACGAAGTACGTCTGGATCGTCGTTAAACTTTCCTATTGAGGTGTTACAGTGAACACATAACAAGCCGCGAACGTGTCCGGTTTTTGGGTTATGATCTACTGCTAAAGGGCGACTTTTCTGAGGCTTTCCGCAAATAGCACAGCCGCCACCTTGCGCGACTCGTAATTGCTCATATTCAGCGTCGGTGATTCCGTATTCATGCCAGCGCCGTCCCATCGACTTTGACTGAGCGGTTCGGACGGGAGAGCAGGCAATGCAGACAAACCGTGATCTTCCGTTACCGTTACCGCGAGGTTTACGACACCTGTCGCAGAGATTCGCTGCCCTATTTCGTATTCGAGCGCGCTTCGCTGACGCGATGGTCTTGTTTGCGTGATTGCGGCAGAGTGTCCGTGTGCCATCTTCTCCGCGAGGCTTCCCACACCGTAGGCATAAACCCAGTATTACGCGCTGTCTTTGAGCTGGGGATGGTCCCCTAGTTTTTCCCTCTATTGACATTTGTTTCTTAGGTAGACTATACTACATTCTATGAAACTCGGAAAGATAATTCGCAGGTATCGTGTAACCAGCGAACTAACCCTGCGTGATGTCGGTAAGGAGATTGGCATCGGTGCGGCGACATTGATGCGCTTGGAGCAGGGACGGGAGCCGGACGGGATTACGCTGGCGAAAGTGTTGGGCTGGCTGATGTCGCCGGAGGCGAACGGCACGCGGAAGGAGCGTAAATGAGTGAGAGGCCGACTGTATCTCTTAAGCAAGGTGTTAGCTGTATAGGCGTGCTGCTGGCTTTGCTTATACACACACCACTATGGTACTGGCTGGTTTATCAGATTCTTGTGAGAATCGACGCTACTCCGACAATGTGGGTCTTCTACTGGATCTATCTTCCGGTGGGGCTAGTACTGGCGTTTATTCGCGTTATCACGGATGGTTTACTTGCAGAAAAGAAGTGACAACGGAGGCTCGAGCAATGAGTGAACGGGACGACGACATGACGGGCGGAGAGGTGGGCTGTGCGTTAGTGATCGCGGTGTTTTTACTTGTTCTGATGATTGTGATTATTGACAAGAAGAATGTTAGCGAGATTCGCGACCTCCAGCGGAGAGTGTCGCAATTAGAGAGCGAGAGACGATGATTTGTCGATGCAATTGCCATGCGGAACACTTTAGCCGAGCAACGTGCTCGCACTGCTACCCGCTTGTGCTGTTCTGTGGTTCGCGGTCGTGGGACAACCAGCGACTGGTAGATCGTCTTATGGTCCAACTGGGTAACTTGCTAAACTGGCGATTTCATGTAGTTCAGGGCGGGGCGCGCGGCGGTGATGAGCAGGCGTGGCTGGCGGCAAAGAAGCTGAACGTTCCGGTGACAACCCTGAAAGCCGACTGGCGTAAGCACGGGAAGCGTGCCGGGTACTTGCGAAACATCACCATGCTGGAAATGCAGCCGCAATACGTCGTGGCTTTGTGGGACGGCGTTAGTCGCGGCACGTTGCATACAATTGAGAAGGCTGTAGGGCTGTATCGGATACCGACGATGATTGTGGGGTAGCGATGACATGGAACTACGAGAACTATCAATCGGCTTCGCGCTGCTGGTCATCCTTGGCGTGATCGTTTACTGGTTATCGAATTGACAACTTGAAATTACGTGGGGTCATTGAGGGCGGCACTTGCGGCGTACCTCAGCGGTAGAGGGGCTGACTAAGTATGAAACTGTAAGCAGAGACAACCAGGGCCAGCTCGTGAAACCTGTCAGCAACGCGAGCCAGCCCTAATCGTTCACTTCATGGGATTGAAGTCCGGCGCATTATAACCTCAACTCAACTTATAAATCCATGCTAAAGTCCGTCCGATGGCCGCAGCGGTACGCACCAGTGCAGTAGGCGGATCGTCTTCCGGGACCGGGAATCGTAACGCGACGATTACCCCGGCGTCCGGCGACCTGCTTGTGGTCTATTGCTGCGTCGCGGCCAATACCAATGACACTCCTACCTGCTCTGACGATAACGGCTCCGGCACTTACGATCTGATCGAGACGATGAATTTCGCCATTTCTGGCGTGAACTATCGCATGAGCGTGTTCATCCGCACGGCGCTGATGGTTAATACGACTTCGACGGTAGTGACGGTGGCGACGGGAAGTAACAGTTCGGGCGCGGTCCACGTGCTCGCCATCACTGGAGTCACTCGCACTGGGGCCAACGCAGTTCGTTCCTCTGGCTCGCAGAACAACCAAGCCGCCGCTACTGCCGCGCCAACGCTTAATCAAGCGGCGCTCACTCTCAACCCCACTCTCGTCGCGCACGGCTCAGCCGACACGACCACTACCCCGCCCACCAACTGGACTGAGATTCAGGACACGAACTTCGCCAATGACACCGTGGCGCTGGAGACGGCGTTTCGCGCATCCGGCTTCACGGGCACGACGATTACTTTCGGCGCGGCGTCTTCGACTCAATTCTGTTCGCACGCAATGGAGCTGGATACGACAGTCCTGCTCAGTCAGTCAGCTTCGGACGATGTCAATAACCTCGCCGACGCGCGCGGGGTAGGCTATGGCAATCTCCATACCGACTCGTTCACGCTCTCGGACACGGCGCAGGTAGTGCTTGGCTACGTATTGAGTGCCAGCGATAACATAAACAATCTTGCGGACGGGACCGCACAAGTGGTCGGAATCATCACCTCGCTCGCCGACTCGCTGGCAACTCTCGCTGACGCTAACGCGCGACTGCTCGGCTATCTCCTTGCTCTTGCTGATACGACCGCCGCGAACTGGGCGGACGCGCATCAGCTCTTACTCGCGCAACGCCTCGCCCTCGCCGACAACTCGTTCAACGCGGCGGATGCCGCAGTACTGCAACTTGACCAGCTTACCTTACTCGCTGACTCTTTCTCACTCGGCGATTCCGAATCTCACCTGCTCGCAATCACGCTCGACTTTTCCGATTCAATCGACAGCCTGGCTGACTCGGTTCGTTTTGAGCAGGGGTTGACCCTCGCGGACGCTGGCCCCTTCGTCGAATCCGCGACTTCCACTCCCGCAAACGTCGTCTACCTCGATCCGGGCGGCGACGCTGTTCAGGCGACGGGTTATTTCAACGTTGCGGGCGGGTCAGGCACACTCAACTTCGATTCTACCCGGCAAGTTGTGGGCATCGGTTCGTGGAAGTTCGACTCTGGTGGAGATAACAGTCTTACTCACGCGACGGTAAACGGCGTATTGACTGATGGTCTGGGCAATAACAATCGGCGCATCAGTTTTTATTTTCGTTACGACTCAGTACCGGAAACGCTGACCACGATAGTACGAACACTGGAAGCGGCAGGTGGCCCGATTTTCTCGCTGGCGCTGCTTGATCGGGCCGGGGAAGTCGGGTTGAGGCTCACTACGGCGGTTGACTCCGTTGATAGCGTTGCGTCTCTTGCTCCGCATGAGTGGCACCGGATCAGCGTGGCCTATACCTTGCCCTCGGCTGATGATCTCTCGGTTAATGTATACTTTGATTCAATACTGGTCCTGACACTTGCAAACGTCTCCACCGGTGGTTTATCTCCGGCCTCAAACTTTCGCTATGGCTGGATTGAACAGCCGGGCGCGGATCGGATCTGCTGGTTCGATCAAATCTACCTCGACGATGGCGGCGATCTAACCGATCCGGGCGACATCCGCAGCACCGCAAAACTCCCCGCCACCGTCAACGCTGACAACTTCGACACTACAGGCGGCACAGGCGCAGTCAACGAGCGTCCGGTAGACCTCACCAACTATCGCCAGCAAGCCGCCACCGCGCAAGTCCATCAAAACTACACGCTACAGACAGCCAGCGCCGGCGACGTGGATATTTCCAGTAAAACGATCGTCGGCTACATGGGTTGGGTGATCGCCAAGAAGTCCGGCTTCGGCGCTACGTTTGGCTTTACCGTTAACGGTGTAACTACCGCAATTCAGCTTTCAACGACTCCTGCTTTTATAAAACTACCCGTTACCGACGCAGCCTACCCCAGTGACCCTGCCGGTATCGGAATGCGCAGCACTACGAGCAGCAACGACACTTTTCTCTATGAGTGCGGCGTCGTAGTAGCATTTCGGGAGACGCAGTCAGGACACGATGCAATCGCGCTGGGTTACGGCTTACTTACCAGCGACTCATTCGCCCTGACCGATGACTGCGTTACTCAACTGTACCAGCACCTCACCCTGTTCGATTCTCTCGACAACCTCGCCGACTCAATCATATTGCAACTCCACGAGGTCACAGGCGAGATCGTCCTCGAATTGGACGACGTGCTCGTGTTGGGCGACAGCGTAGACTTCCTGCTGGGTGAACTGGTCGAAGTCTCAAGCACGTTAATCCTGAGCGATAGCGTCACGGCCCAGTTAGACCACCTCGTCACATTCTCGGATTCGATCTTACCTGCCGATAGCGAGTCCCATGTCCTCGGCTATGAGGAATCTGTCGTTGACGTGCTCTCGCTCACCGACGTGGAAGCCCACCTACTGGCCTACCTGCTCTCATTTAGTGAGACGGTCTCACTTGCAGATAGTCTCGCACTCAGCCCCGGACTGGCCTTGAGTGACAGCGTCGTCGCTTTCCTTGATGAAATCTCCCTGCAACTGGCCCACTTGTCCGGTTTCAGCGATTCGTTCTTACTTACCGACAGCGTCGTTATCGTCCTCGGTTACGAAGAGCGTGCGAGCGACGCCCTGTTGCTCGCTGATGCTGAGACGCGCCAAGTAGGCCAATTGCGCGCGTTTGCTGACTCGCTGGTCGTCACCGATGAAGTCGCACTTGGACTCGGGTTATTGCTCGCGGATAGTGTCACAACCCTCACTGATGCAATCTCGACTCAATTCCACCAACTCCTCGACTTCAGTGATTCGCTAATCCTCGCAGACAACGCATCGTTCCAACTTGGCTACGAGCACCAATTCAGCGACTCGATCGATCTCACCGATAGTGAATTACACCAACTCAATCAACGCCTCGCGTTCACTGACTCGATCAACAACCTGAGCGATTCCCTGACACTGACTCTCGGCGCTGCACTCAATTTCACTGACTCACTCACACTCACTGATTCTCTCCAGCTAGGCTATGGTCTATTCCTTGCCGACGATACCAATCTCTACATGGACGACATCCTCACTACTGCACCGCAGGGGCCACTGCGCCAAGTCGGGGTGACGGATGCGTTACAGGATCTCACTGATGAAGTTCAACTGCGACTCAACTATTTACTCACAGTTGCAGATGATAGCGCGACGTTTGACGACTCAGTCTTACTACAACTGGGTTTCCTTGCGACTCTCAGTGACTCTTATTCACTCGCCGACTCTCTTGCAGCTACTTTAGACTACCTGCAACCACTGGGCGATTCGCTTGCGTTGAGTGACGTGGTCCAATTGCGGCTGGGTTATGAGATTCCCACGTCAGACACGTTGCAACTGAGTGACCTCACTGCGCTCCGGCTCAGTTATCAGCTATCGACAGACGACTCGATCTTACTAGCTGATTCGATCTTTCTTGCGGCTGAACTGCGTTTCACGTCGAGCGATCTCATCTCACTAACCGATACTGAAGATGCAACGCTCGGTTATTGCACGTCACTGTCAGACTCTTTTGTACTCAACGACAGTGTTCAGCTTCGACTGGGATTTGAACTGGCAATCGTTGATACAATCTCGCTGAGCGATACTGAATCCACCTCTCTCACCTACCACCTCCCACTTGCAGATAATGTCGCATTATTAGCTGATTCAGTCACTTTAACCCCCGGTTTGGGCCTCATTATCAGCGATAACGGGCCAGTCTTCACTGAGTCGATCTCCTTGTTTAGCACAGGCCGGTTGCAACTTGCCGACGCACTCGCGCTCGCTGATTCGCTCACAAAGTTTAGCGCAGGATTTATCCAGTTCGAGGACACGCTTGCACTCACCGATAGCGTTGCCATCGACCTGCGCGGGCCGGACTTGGACGAAGTGCTCAGCGACGCGCTGCAACTCGCCGACGCAGTCTCGCTCTCCCTTAACGACGAACTGCGACTGGAGTTGCAACTCACTGATCTCGTCACGCTCTCAGACCACTATTTCGATCTCCGCTACCCCTATACCCCTAGCGCCAGACGACATATTGTAGTACCATCCCGCACAAGGGTGACGAGGCCAGTGAAGCGGAGTGGGATTATCGTGCCGTCGAGTGACAGGACAACGAGAGTTGAGTGAGTCATGGTTGATCTAATCAGAGAATTCTTGTTCTGGAAAATTGTTCCAGTTCTTCTTGTGATCGCCCTAATCTGCGAAGTTGTTAAACTGGCAGCGACTATTTACGTGCTGGTAAAAAGTTAGATGACATGGCGAGTAGTGAAACGACCGGATCAATCAGTTGTCCACATCATGCCGATTGGTGACTTCGAGCCGCACGATGAAGATGCTGCCTGTCACTGCGAGCCGGAGCTGGAGCTAATCGACGATGCGTTCTGTGACTTGCTGGTCCATAACGCGTATGACGAGAACTTGAATGATAAATCTGATGTAATCGAATGAGCAATGCCCGCACCCAACTACGAGAGATCGTCGTCGCCGACATCAACGAGCATCATCCTGACAACGCGGACAAAGCGCACGCGATCGTGGATCGATTACTCGACATGCCGCAGATGCAATCAGACGACAGCGTGATCATGTTTATTCGCGCTTATCGACGGGCGATGGAGAGGAGAGACGGTGGATAAATTACCGTCAAATAGCTACATCTCGGAATCGGAGTTAGAGGAATACGTGCGCAATGCGCCAGACCTGACCCCCTCGAAGATCGATCTGGAATGTGCGGCAGGTTGGATCGAGCCCTTCTTAGACGTTCCCGAAGAAGTGCGGATTGCCGCGGCTGAGTTGGCTATTGAACTGATCGAAGAAGGGTAATCCTATCGATGGCATTCTCAGACAAGCTCGCAGTAGCTGACGGCGTCACGATCGCACTCAACTGCGCTCTCTGCGGCCAACCCGCAACCGAGGAACACTCCTGCACGAAGCGCTACTTGCGCAATCCTGCTGTAGTACTGGTCCGTTGTCTCGCCGATCCTTCGTCAAACGAACCTGACGACTTGTTCTTGATTCGCACCGAGCGCAGCGGTGAGGAATACACGACGACGCGAGCGGTGCTGAAGCGGGATTATGAGGAACTATAGATGGATCAGTGGCGACAAGTACTGAGGTACTGGTTCGATCTGGCCCGCATCCGTGACGAGACAGGTTTGCCAGTGGATTTAATCTACCTGGGCGCAGTAGAGAAGGACGCACTGCCCCGAGTGATCGAGAACCATCAAGTGCGGCCTGTAACGGAGGCGGAATTCCATCAGGGTATCAAAGATTGTATCGCCGTGTTGCAGGGGCGGTCTCCAAAGAGTATGAAGCTGACGAGTGAGATGATTAATTTTATTAAGAAGGAATGCGTACAGTCGTGAGAGACTTCCAAGTCCGACGACATCCAGACGGCTCGTTCGCGCTCTACGATTCACAGGATCGACTCATCGATGGAATCATGGTTCAGGATACCGGACAGGAGCCTGTTAAAGTCGCCGCGACTGCGCGCATGGAGGAGAGCGGTCAGAAGTTCTACGTAGCCCTTCCTGTGACTCGTGACATTTTGGTTCACGATCTGCAAGTCATCGAGGAACGACTGAAGTATGCCGCGCTCAGTTGGGAGCGGGAACACGCTCAGCCAGTAGAAGATTAAACTAAGGAGACTGAATGTCTGGACACTACCCAATGTTCACCGGACTACAGGTGGGAATTCCATTAAGTGGGCGACCGATAGTTCCCCAATGGGCCTTTGCGTACGCAAGGCTTTCTCCCCCCATGTGCTACAACATGCATAGCTGCCACACGTGGAGAGCCCCGATCGCAGAAGCGCGAAACTACTTCGCTGAACAAGCGTTAGCCGTCGGTGCGCGTTATTTGTTCATGCTTGATGAAGATGTCGTTGCACCATCTGAGACATTGCAGAAACTGATCTACCGTGCTGAATGTAATCCCGAACTCATGGTTGTTGGTGGTATCTATTGCCACAAATCTCCTCCTGCAATGCCAATGATCTTCCGTGGCTTAGGTGCTGGTCCATACCTTGATTGGAAGGTTGGTGAATTCTTCGAGGTTGATGCGATCGCGATGGGTTGTACGTTGATCCGAACAGAAGTATTCAAACATCTGCCCAAGCCGTGGTTCAAAACCGTGGACTCGAATCACTATCTCGACGGTATCCAGAAGGCGGAGGTCTGGACTGAAGACATGTATGTTTGCGACCTTATCCGAAAGGCGGGGTTCAAAATCTACGCCGAAGGCTCAATTCTTTGTGAACACTGGGACTACAATACGATGGTAGCAACAACGCTGCCTGCCGATTCTCCGCCGATGAGACGCGCGACCACGAAAACCAAAGGGCAAAAGAAGATCGTTGATTTAGGTTGCGGTGAATCGAAGTACGAAACTGATGAGGGCGATGTCCTAACGGTGGATGTTCGGGATAGTGTGAATCCTGACTACAGAGCTGATCTTCACGACTTGCCCTTCGCGAACAACGAATTTGACATCGCTTACTCATCCCACGTGCTCGAACATTTCCCGCGCTCCGACACTGGCAGGGTACTGGATGAGTGGACGCGGATTCTCAAACCGGACGGCGAGATGCGTTTGATCGTGCCGAACCTCGAATGGGCCGCAGATCAAATCAAGCTTGGCGCGATGAACGACGACGTGCTCAACGTTCTCTACGGAGCGCAGACCTACGGCGAGAATTTCCACCAAATGGGATTTACACCTGCCGCACTTACGTCTATGCTAAAAGAGCGCGGGTTCAAGCGCATGGACGTAGAAACGGTTGGATACAATCTGTGCGTTCGCGCATGGCGACAACCGCCCGCTGACTTGCCGAGTCTGGGCCAGCCGCCGGAGGGAGTGGTGGCGGCGACGAATGGACATAAGAAGCGCAAGGTGAAGGCAGCCAAGCCTAAATTAAACGGTAAGAAGAAATGATCGACGCCGCAGAGTTGCGCGATCTGATCAGGCAATACGGTGCCGAAGTTGATGACGCAGCCTATCAGGCAGTTTACGGCTTTGGTATCTGGTACGCAGATCAACAAAATGCTAGCGAGGTAGTTTTGTCTGACTGGACTCCGGCTAACCAATGACCCCCTTCATCCAAGATCCCAACGCCACCCTCGACTACCCCTTCGACTGGTCCACTTATCTCGCTGGCGATACAATCCAGACCAGCCAGTTTATTGTCGATAGTGGGATCATGGTCGAGTCGGACGCGATTCTCGATCCTGCGAACACAGTCATCTGGCTCTCGGGTGTGGCTAAAGGCAAACGTTACGCAGTGACAAACCGTATCGTGACTGTAGGCGGTAGGGAGGACGACTGGACGATCTACGTGCTAGGGAAGGAGCGGTGATGGATTATCAAGGCTTATACGAGGACGTTCTCGACATAGAATCCCGTGCTCGTGAAACAGGATTAGCCGAACTCGCCCAAGAATGCTACGAGTTCCGCTTGGATATGTTACTTCGTTTTTATACTCCGATTGGGCATTACCGAATAAGCTAATGGGCTTCCTAGACCGACTATCATCAGCCATCAAGTCCCTCCGCTTCCCTGCGCCTGCCCCGCCCAACCTCGTCTCCGTCTTCCCGACATGGGCCGATTTCGATCAAGCTGTTAACCAACTCCTCATCGGCTTCAAAGGAACGGGACGAGACTACGCCTCCGCCGTCGGTGATCTCACCATGTCATCGCTGATGATGGCCGCAGTTACCGCAGTCGGCAATAGCGCCAGTGAAGCTGAACTCCAAGTGCGTGAGCAGCAAGGGAACGAGGAAGTCATCGTCGACGATCACGAACTGGTTAAACTCTGGTATCGGCCCAACAACTTCTACGACGCCCCGACGATGATCAAAGCAGTGAGCACAAGCTGGGTCATCACTGATAACGCCTACATACGCAAGGAACGCAATGAGGAAGGGAGGGTCAAGGAACTCTGGTACGAGCCACACAACACGATCCGCGCAGTTTACCCCGCTGACGGTTCGGAATTTATTTCCAACTATGAAGTCCAGCGCGGCCCGGACTGGCTGCCGATTCCTGTCACCGATGTCATCCATTTCCGCAATGGCCTAGACCCTGCCAACCCCCGCTACGGACTTGCGTCCACCCCCGCCATCTTCCGCGAGATCTTCGGTGACAACGAATCGGCGAACTGGTATGCGAACTTGATGGCGAATGACGCAGGGTTCAGGTACTTCCTCAGCATCGACAACAAAGCAGGCGAACTGGGGCAGGAAGACATCAACAATATCAAGAAGCTGCTGATGGCCCAGATCACGGGCGACAAGAAGTTCACGCCGCCTATCATCACCAACGCTGAGCCAAAGAAGTTGCAGTTCTCGCCGCAGGAGTTGGATTTGCGTTTGCAGCGTTATCTCGCTGAGGAGAGGTTCTGCGCGGTCAAGGGAATTCCCGGTACGGTGATGGAGTTCGGATCGGCAGGGGAGCATTGTTTACCTGCGGATACTCGAATCAGTACGGTTGAGCGTGGGCCAGTGTCGATTAGGGACGTGCGGGTCGGTGATTTGGTCTGGGCATTTGATCCTGACGGTTCACTTGTCCGGCGGCCTGTCACGTGGTCGGGCTTCACTGGGCGCAAGCAGTTGTTCAAACTGAAGGCACGCAATCGCACGATCTGGGCCAGTGGTAATCACCCGTTTCTAGTGCGCAAGCAGGAAAAAGTTGAAGCGCCTCGCATAGGCCATCGTCACAGTCCTGAATGGCGCTACTGGCTGGAGTGGGTGGCGCTGGAGAATTTGCAAGTCGGGGACAGAATTCTTGAAGTGCTCGCGCTGCCAGATACAGGTAAGACCGAGTTGCCGGACGGAACTCCGGCCAGCGCTCAACTTATGCAGTGGTTGGGAGCGTTTGTGGGGGATGGGTGCTATCAAAGTGATTGCTATTTAACTTTATGTATCCCTAAAGAGGATCGGGTCAGGCGAGAATATTATTCCCTAACTCAAGGTTTGTTCACTAAGCAAGTTACACAATCGGGAGGTGGCCGATGGAATACTTTAATAGCGCTGTCTCCACAGTCTCTGGGTGTTGCGACTGCACCTGCGCACTTGAGGGAAACGAATAATGGCTTTAGTTTCTCGTCGAGACATACATTCCTCTGGTTAGAGCAAGCGGGATTCAAGCGCGGCGCGCGAAATAAGCACATACCTGAGTGGGTATTCGGGCTGACCGAAGAATTACGACTGGCATTTCTACGTGGAATGCTCGATACCGATGGTTCGGTTAGCAGGCGTGGTCATGCTGTGTGGAGATTGGCGAGTAGGCAATTAACTTACGACTTGTGGCATCTGTCGCTCGGGTTGGGTATGAGCGTGTCAAATATCTACCACCTTCAGCAACCGAAGTCCTGCCTGCCGAACGAGGGTAGGCAAGAGTTCTACGATGCATGGCAATTCACAATCATGTCTGCGGAGGACGTGAGAAGAATCGGTTCCGAAGATCCGCTGTACGTCAAATACTTATCAGCGACTAATGAGAAGAAGCGAACCAACCGAGCCAGCCGTGGCGATCATATCCTGCCCGATTTCACTGCGACCGTTGCTATTCAATCAATTGAAGCTGGCCCAGAAGAAGATGTCTACGATCTCACTGTCGAAGGTGCGCATAACTTCATCGCCGATGGCTTGACGGTACACAACAGCATTTACAACAATGTTTTTCAGAGTCAACAGCGTTTTACAAACAACTATCTCGCACCGTTCTGGAAACACATCGCGGAGACGTTGACACATAGTCTCCTTCGCGAATTCGACAACAAACCTAATCACTACGTCTTCTACGACACGGCTGATGTCAAAGCACTACAGGAAGACGAAAGCAGTCGTCACAAGCGCTGGCGAGAGGATTATTTAGGCGGAGGGATCACTCGGGCCGAGTATCGTCGAGCAATTGGACTGGACGCAACTGAAGCAGACGACGTATATTTCGTGCCGAGAGGTGGGGCGACACAGGCGAGAGATGCGGCAGCTCCGAAAAATGCAGCGGCTCCGGCGACTACGACTGCAACCGCGAGTAGCAACGGGAACGGAATAGGCGATAACGGCACCAGTGGAGTAAAACCCAGTCCGGCGATTTCGACAGCGAGGTTGGTTTCGTGAGTAAATTTAGCAACCTAAAGTGCGGGAGGCGATTACCAAGCGTAGAGCGAAACGGGTGGAGATTTTCACTGCTTTGCGATTTGCCTATAGCCCATGAAGGTCCGTGTGAGCCGGACGATCTAGAAATCTTGGCAGGAACTGTCATTCCTGGCCTAAAACAGCATCAGTGGTGGTGCGGCGGCAAGGAACCGTGTGCTTGTACTGAGACGTGGAAAGCCAAATATCTTAAACGTCCAGATCCTGACGGCACGATTGAGTTAATGTTGGAACAGGCTCGCGTAAACGATAAACGCACAATGGAGGCAATTTACGGTAGGCAAGATTGATTCTGAATGAGCACCCAACCCATTCCCCGCGTGATTAAACCTGTTGCGCCGACACAAATTGGTGATACACTGCGGCTGACTGACGAGCTTGAGCTGGAGCTGCGCCGGATTGTACGCGAGGAAATGCGAGAGTTCCTGCTGGCCCAGCGCCGGGCTGCGAAGTATGTTGATAGTGTAGTGATTCAGCAGTTGGGGTTAATAACCACATGAGTTGGGAAGGTGCAATACATAGCGAGAGACAGTCAGGTGAAATTGTTCGCTTGCGTGTTGAACTTGAACGCGCCTACCAGCAAATCAAGCGATTGGAACAAAAATTAGGCGAATCTGGCCCCGGTTTTTACCAGTGTGAGTCAATGGATAGTTCCAGTCCTTATTGGATGCATTTAGGTTTTGTTAGTAACTGATTTGATAATCCACTAGGGTCGCAACTCTAACCGAGTCCCGCCCGTCGTTTCTGGATCGCGTTAATTGCCCGTCCAGTAAGCGGCGGGCTTTTTCGTGCTCAGGAGACAATGATGGCAAAACGCAAACAACCGAAGACTAACGGCAACCAGAGCCAGCCCGAGGAAGTTGGCGATGTCATAAAATTAAGAGGATGCATTGAGATGCAGTTGAAGAACGCATTCGACGGCTCTCCTGTCGGCGAACGAATCAAGCTCAACACCGTCGTTACCGCCGGACGCCGCTGGGTGCTGGAAAAGATCGGCTCATTCTCGAATCAGACAAACTCGATCAATGCGATTGCTGTCGGCACTTCAACAACTGCGCCAGCTACATCCGACACTGCGCTAGGATCTGAGATCACTGCATCAGTGGGCCGCAAGACAATCGGTACATTCACGACTACTAACCTGACGAGCAATCCGCCGAGTTGGAGGGCGGAGGTGAGCTTTGCAACGGATGAAGCAACAGGCACGCTGGGTGAGGCAGGGTTGTTCAATACGTCTAGTGCGACAGCAGGCACGATGTTGTCACACGTGACGTTCTCAACAATAAATAAATCAACGAGCAACACACTTTCCGTGAGTTATACGATATCAGGATAGTGTTAGACGCATTGTAGAAACCCATGCCGTGGAAAGTACAAGAGCGCGATGGTAAGTTTTGCGTAATCAAACTCGCAGACAACTCCACCGTCCACTGCCACGACACCCGCGAGCAGGCCACCGCCCAAGTCCGCGCCTTATACGCAAGTGAGAACAAATCCTTCACTTATCTCGACATTGAAAGCGAGGTCCAACCGCCGATGAACAATGATACAGACGCACTGGTCTTCTATGGCGGGGCGGTGAAGGCGCTGGGAGATGGGCTGGTGGGCGGATATGGCGTGCTGTTTACTACGGCTGATGATCCCGATCTGCAAGGCGACTACTTTACCAAATCTACAGACCTTGAATTGAGCGGGCGTGAATCCCTGCTGGCAATGTGGGATCACGGTCTGGACTCGGTGCTGAAACGGCGCAGGCTGGGACGAGCGAAGTATCGAGTGGATGACGTTGGAGTCTGGTTCGAAACGAAGCTGAACGAAGCAGACGATTATGAGAAAGCTGTGTACGGACTGGCAAAAGCTGGCAAGCTGGGCTGGTCCACCGGATCTGCCCCGCACTTAGTTGAGCGCGTTCCGGTCAAGAAGGCTTTCGAGTTGAAATCGTGGCCAATCATCGAAGTTTCCCTGACCCACATGCCAGTGGAGCCACGCACGGCGGCTATCCCGCTCAAGTCTATCGCGCATGTTGAGTTGAAGTCCCTGCTCGACGAGACGGAGGCAGAAAAGTTACCTCCGTTTACCACTAAAGCTCTTGACGCGGCACTCGCAGCCGCCTATGACGACGACCTAGATAACCACTCCCTCAAGGTGGCGACCGCTGTTGAGGAGTTGATTGCCCACTACACCAAAACTGCTACTGCGCTTGATGTGCTCAGTGGCCGCTTGGCAAGAAAGCAGGAGTTTCGCGCTGTCAAAGATGGCCGTGCTTTCTCGCAACGGAGAGTCGATAAGATGAACGAGTTGATCAGCCAGTTGAAGAAGCTGGCCGAGCACCCGCTCGCGCTCGCCTCCGAGTTCGAGAAGATGGTCAAAGAAGCGATTACGACGAGAGATCAACGTAACGCGCTTCAGCAGGCGATTCAATTCCAGCACAACCAATTTCAACAGTTGAAGGAGTCACAAAATCATGGCTGAAGCCGCACAGGTTATCACTTTCGAGAATCTCAGCTTCAACGAGCTGGGTGCGTTCAAGGATTTGAAGATCGCCGAGTTGGATGCTTATTTCAAAGCGCACACCAAAGGCGATCAAATCGACATGGACGCAGATGAGTTGCAAATCGCCAAGATGAAGAATGACGAGATTACTGCCGCAACTAAGCGGTGGGAGCAACTCCGAGAAGCACAGGACATTTTCAAGAAAACTGTGGAGGCGCACTCTAAGATCAATACGGTAAATCGCCAAGTGCCATTTGTCGTCGATGATAAAGGCAACTATCAGCCATCCGGCGCGACGAAGACTCTCGGCGAAATGTTCACTGATGCGAACGCTTATAAGTCGATGAAAGGCTTGCACAGCGGTAACGCGAACTACGAAGTCAAGCTCGGCGAGAACCTCGACATGCGGGCAATGAAGACACTGATGACAACCAGCGCCGGATTTGCGCCGCCGAATGATCGCACAGCCATCGTGGTCAACTTCGCGCTACGTCGTCCGACTGTCGCGGATCTCGTCCCGACCGACGCCACGACTCTCACTTCGATCAAATACATGGAGGAGACGACATGGGGCACAGCGTCGACGAATGCAAATCCGGCGGCGGCGGTCGCGGAAGGCGATCCGAAGCCGGAAGCCGAACTCGTCTGGACCGAGCGCTCGTCTGACGTTGAGAAAATCGCAGTCTGGATTCCGGTTACGTCCGAGCAACTCGACGACGTTCCCGGCATTCAGGGCATCATTAACAATCGGTTGAGCATGATGTTGCAGTTGAAAGAGGAAGACTACCTGCTGAACGGCACCGGAACGCCACCGCAGATTGAAGGCTTCCTCGTCAAGTCCGGCGTGCAGACTCAGGCCGCGGCGGGCGACTCAAACATCGATACGATCTACAAAGCCATGACGAAGGTGCGGACAGTGGGATTTGCCGAGCCTACGGCAGTCGTGGTCCATCCGAACAACTGGACGCCTATTCGACTTGCTAAGACTCTTGACGGCCTCTATATCTGGGGTGCGCCGAGCGATCCCGGCCCAGAGCGCATCTTCGGCAAATCGGTTGTCGTCACCACTGCGATGACCGCTGGCACGGCGCTCACAGGCGACTTCCAGCTCTACTCACATATCAGCCGTCGACAGGGCATCACCATCATCGTCGGCACAATCGGCAACCAGTTGATCGAGAACAAAAAGACGATCGTGGCCGAGATGCGCGAGAGTTTGGAAATTTATCGCGCGTCGGCATTTTGTAAAGCTACGGGGCTGGCGTCGTAAGTGGATTGAGTGGAGGACTGGCTGGTCCTCCAATTGAATAAGGAGAATCATCAAATGCCATCAAATCGACTGCGACGACTGGGAACAGTAGGCGCGGGTACGGACGAAGTACAGCGTCTCACGATCGGAGGTACTCCGACAGGCGGAACTTTTATTCTCCGCTTTGAGGGGAATAATACTACTGCGATCACATGGTCCGCGACGAACGCAACTCTCCTCGCCAATATCCAAGCAGCCCTCGACGCGCATCCTTCGCTCGGCACGAATGGCTGCGTGGCGTCGGCGGCGTCCCTGACCGCAGGTATCGGCACCATCAACCTGACCTTCGGCGCGGCGCGGGCCAAGGAAAACGTCGAGCAGATGACGGTGTTTAAGAATAGCCTGACAGGCACGTCCCCGACCCTCGCTATTACTACCGTGACGCCGGGAGTAAACGCGACTGGGAAATATGCCGCGTTGGGCGACATGGGAGTGGATGATGCAGGTACAGTTTACGTGAATACGGCCACTTCCGGCCCGAACGCTACGTGGACAACTGTCGGATCACAAACATGAGGTTTGAAGTCTAAATGGGACTAAGCATCGTTAAACATGACGCACGTGGCGTATACCGGATGGTGGCGCAGGAAGATCTCTACCTTAACGAGGACCAGACGAGAGTGATTGTCGTCAAAAAAGGCGAGGAAGTGCCGAAGGAGGCGGCGTTCGTCCTCGCGGGCAGGGGTGGCACTATCCCAGTGAAATACGCCGAGATGCTCAAAGCTCTCGACGCGCCTGCTGAAGTAAAAGATGAAGTGAAGGAAGTTAAGGTAGAACCTGAGACAAAGCCGACTGCACCTGACGCTGAGCCTAAAGTCAAGTCTAAACCTGAGCCTGCTAAACCTAAGCCCGTCGAGGAGAAGCCTGCGTGAGTAGTTCGCGGTACAAAGATTTCAGTGCGGTGCTGACTAAGGCCGGAGTGCCCACGAGTGGAGTCCTGCAAGTTGAGACAGCGGTAGTAGTAGGAACGATCACGCTCGGAGGGAACGCGAAGTTCACCGTCACCGCGGCAGGTATGACAGGTTCGCCGAAGGACATCTCAGTTGCGGTTGCGCTGAACGACACAGCGGCGCAAGTGGCGGGTAAAGCACGTGCAGCCCTCGCGGCTGACGATGACGTGACCGTGCTGTTTTCAGTAGGCGGCACCGGAGCGAATGTTGCCCTCACTCGGCTGGAGTCGAAAGCTAACGACGGCACATTGAACATCGCCTACGACAACGACACCTGCACCGGACTGACGCCTGACGCTACTTCGACTCACTCAGTAGCCGGGGTGAAGGGCGATTACAAAGGAGTGATCGCGGGGAACATCGTCGTCGATACCACGAATCACGACTTATACGAGAACACGGGAGACGCGACGCGGCCAGTTTGGACGGTAATATGACATACGAATGGGATATCCCGTGTAAGACCTGCGGCGGCAAGGTAAATCTGTATAACTATCTCATGGGCAAACCTTGCCCTCCCGGACAGGAGAATCGGATTTGTAGAGCTTGCGACTTCGGGGAAAGCGAATGCACGTGTAAGCCTGAGAAGTAGTGATATGGCACTGGACGCGACAGTTGGCGGCGTGAACTCGAACTCGTACCCGACTCTTGAGTACGCGAATTTGTTATTTGAAAACTTCCTCCTGCCGAACGCGTGGGACTCAGCCGTGCCTGACGATCAGGAACGCGCACTGATGACGGCGACGCAGTGGCTGGAGGAATACGACTACGTCGGACGCGCGGCAACTCTGACACAGGCACTGAAGTGGCCGAGGTTTGGAATTGACGACGAGTTGATCCTCGGGCTCTACGACGAAACGGAAATGCCCGTACCGCTGCTGAATGCAGCCTGCGAACTGGCTTATTACCTGCTCAGTTTGGGCGCGGTAGGGGGAGTAGCCGCGCTGGCTACCGGAGTTGGGCCAGTGGGTTCTTTGAAGATCGGCAATTCAGTTGAGGTAAAGTACACGCAACAGTCCTCGACAGCTACCGCCGTCACTGCGCCGACAACTGATTCAAGCGGCTTGCCGATTCACGTGGCGCGGCTATTGCGCGGGTTGAGATTGCCTGTGGTGATTGCATGAGGTATCGCACTGTCTTCGATGATGCTGAGTGGATATTGGAGATGCGCCAATGGCTGCCGTGGTACGAGCGCTATGGACCAGAGTTTCGGGAAGTAATGTATCGCTATCCAATAGAGAGGAAGTTACCACCGGATGATTCCAGCGGTTCTCATTGCTCAGGCTAAGGTGCTGGCTGAACAGTATCTCCCCGACTCGTGTGCGATACAGGAATTGACAACGGTGAACGATGGTTCAGGTGGATTCCGTGAGGAGTGGGCCACGCTCGAAACAGTTCCCGGCTTGGTCGAAGCGGTTGATGACGCCGAAGTAGTGATTGGCAATGCTCCCCGAGGCGTGGTGACTCAGAAGCTTTACTTGCGAGTCACCCCAATCACGCAGGCCATTCAGACCAGTCAGCGCATCGTAGTCGCACCGCGGGACGGCAAAAGAGAGTTGGTGTTCAGCCAGTTGAAGCGACTGGATGAATCGTTTGAAGCTTTGGTTACAGTCGCTGGAGTAATTGATGTCAGCAATCCTGAATAGTTGTATTCCCCAGATTCGTCAACGGATGCATCGCTCGATGGCGGTGGGCTTACATCGAGCGGCGGATTCGCATGTCGCAGTGGCCCAGCAGATTGCTCCGCGTGACACCGGACTGATGGCTGACACGACGCACAAAGAGCCGGAGGAGTTGCAGGTGAATGACGTGAGTCGCGTGCGAGTTGATGTAATCGCGCCGCAGCCTTACTCGGGGTTTATTGAGTTCGGCACGGTGCGACAGGAGCCACAGCCGTGGTTCTTACCGTCGTTTGAAGCGGCGAAAGTACAGTACAAGGCGGAAGCGAAGTCCGTCACTGAGACAGTACTGAAAGGCGGAACGCCACCCGTGACGACAATCGGTTCACGACGATCAACGACGCAGCGTACTGGTCCGGTAGCAGGCGTGGTGCGGAAAGTGAGAGGAGGCGGTGGTGAGTGAGGAAAAGTTGAATATGTTTTTATGCGAACTAACTGAATTATCGCTGAAGCACGGTCTCGGAATCAACGAAGGCGGTGTGCTGTACGAACTGGAATCCGACGATTACGAGCGCCATTATTCCTGCGATGACGAGAGCAAGATCAATTTTGTTTGATGGGTACTGCACGAGACAACGGTGAATGAACTACCCGCAGCAGAGAACTGGTTGCATGACAAGCTCGCGAGCGATAGTGAGATTGCGTCAGTCGTCAGTGCGCGTATCTACAAATACGCCTTGCCCCAGTCTCCAATCTACCCACTTGTCATCTACTCCCTTGCCTCTGACTCCGACTTCCAAGGACTGGGCACGGTGCGCATTCTCACGCGCCCGCTCTATCTCGTCAAAGTCATTAGCAAAGGCAGTCCGAGTTCTTTGGTCAATCTCGCAGCGGATCGCATCGACGAGATCGTGGGTAAGACAACTAAGGACACTTTCGTCTCGACTGCGGGCGATATGTTCGCCGTCAGCTCGCGACGGGAGGCTGCCGTACAATTCATGGAGCGCGATCCAGCTCTCGCAGGCAATCTTTACTTCCATCTCGGCGGCTTATATCGACTGGAAATATTCAGTCTGGGACGGAAAGTGGTTGACATGGGCGACTCCGTCAATTTGAACGATTCGATTAGCGTAGTTTAAGGAGACACTCGATGGCCCTACTTGATGTCAGAGCAGCAGTTGATACCATCCTGCAAATTGGCGTGGAGCGTGAGTACGGCGTGCGAGTGGCGGCGACGCGGCGTCTGCCCGGCGTCAACATCTCCCTCAACCCGCAAGCCGAGTTTCAACTGTTCCGGGCGCGCGGCTTCAATATCCCCACTACCTCCGTGCCGCAGAAGATGTGGGCCAACGGCACATGGAACGGCATTGCTGATTACAATCAGGTGGTCTACCCGTTAAGCGGACTGATCGGCCTGCAATCAACTGGGCCAGACACGCCAATGGGCGCGACGAACGCACGAAGCTGGTTATTTGCGCCAGTCTCGTCCGGTCGAGATCCGTTCCCCGTTTCGTTCACGATCGAGGAAGGTGACGAGGACGCGGTGCAGGTGGGAGAAGGGCTGAAGTTCTCATCGTTCGGGCTGGAGTGGACTAACGACGCCTCGAATATGACCGGAAACTTGTTCGCGCGTTTTCCGATTGACAATGAACCGCTCACCACCAAGACAGACGAAGAACAGGCGATCACCAAATCCGGCACGGTTACGTCGGGGAACTTTACGATCACCTACTCAGCCCAGACCACTACTGCGATTGACTTCGATGCAACTGCCGCTGAGATCCGGACTGCACTTGAAGCGCTCTCGAATATCGCGCCCGGAGATGTCGTGGTCACAGGCGGGCCAATTTCCACCACCCCGATCATCATCATCTTTCAAGGTACGCTCGCTGCCACCAACCAGACGCAGGTAACAGTTGATTCGACTGGCCTCGTCGGCGGCGGCACCTACGTTCCTTCGACCCTGACCGCAGGCGGCGCAGATGTTTCCTCGATCCCGCAATCTCCCGTCAGCCGCATGCACGTAGATATCTTCGTCGATGACACGTTCGGGGCGCTGGGCACAACTAAAGTGACGCAGGCTTACGCAGGCGACTTCCGCATCGGCGACAAAGTGCAGCCCTTTTGGGCGCTGAATACCGACTATGATTCATTCCAGTCAACAGTGAGATTAGCCGCTGATGTGACCGCTTCATTCTCAACTCCACATAACGCGCAATCCCGAGCACTCTACAACGCAGTCCGTAGCAACCCGTGGAAGTGGGTACGACTGCTCGCAACTGGGAACGAGATCGATACTGGCGTGAACAATGAGACGATCCGCGTGGATGTTGCGTGCAAGTTCGGCAATCCCGAGAAGCAGGAAGATGCGAATGGGGTGTTTGGTTACAAGTTCAACTTCAACTCGCTGCACAACGCGGATTTCACGTCTGAGCACGCGAGCGGGGCAGCGTATGAGATCGAGGTGATCAACTCGCTGACGGCACTGTGATGATTCTATTGATTCTTGTCATTGTCGCGCTGGTTGGATATTTAGCACTGAACGAGAGCTACGTGCGACTGCGCGAAATGTGCCGTGTTACTTACTTTGCTGCATTGCTCGTGCTCCTGTTCCAGTACGGCAGTTATTTCAATTCCACGATCAAGGAAGTAATTCGCTAAAAAGACGCGAATCAACAGTTAACTCATTGACCGGACTCTGGACAGTCCGCGTAATTAGGAGACAAATGGATGTTTTAGAATTTCAAGCCAACCCTGTCACTGAAACTTTCACTCGTCATGGTAAGTCGATGAGCGTGACTTTCAACACTGACGCCTTCACCCCTGATTTCTTTCGCAGTGCCGCGCAGATGTTTCGCGATATTCATCGTGGGGCTAAGGCTGGTGACGAGCAGGCGACTGAGGCGTTCAAACGCGCGAAGAAGGACGAGAATGAGAAATCTGCTCTAGGCTTCGAGGCGCAAGCTCGTCGACTGGAAATCCAGCGCGAAATCTACGCACGGCTCCTTGTGGGCACGCCTGATACCCCCGTCCTCATGGACTGGGAGTTGACGCGCAACGGCGAGATGATTCCGATTACTTACGATGAACTCAGCCGTCTCCACCCTGACTTCGTGCAGGATTTGTACAACTGCTGCCTGGAGCACTCAATCCCAAAATCGCCGGAGATCCCAACGACAGCAGCCAGCCAGACGATCTCCGAGACTACCGCCGCTGGCTCACCCACCCCGGCAA
>Ga0134124_10000122_pt1 | contig 71470 bp, 115 predicted proteins | sample KB304_FD_96880 | JGI IMG/M metagenome (GOLD analysis project Ga0134124, IMG submission 96880) | Terrestrial soil microbial communities without Nitrogen fertilizer from Kellogg Biological Station, Michigan, USA - KB3-0-4 | ecosystem: Environmental > Terrestrial > Soil > Unclassified ...
CGTTCTTTGAAGGAAAGCGCAAAGGTAAAGATGGAACCTATCGAAAAACAGGACACCACTACTGGCAATGGGACTACAAAGACCCCGATACTGGAAAGCGAAAGCGACCATACGGAGGAACAATCGAAACAACTCCCCAAAGCCGCCAGTATCGAGCCAGCCAGTACCAAGAGCGAAATGAACGGAACAAAGCCGCAAAGTCTGAGCGAGACAGTATCACTCTTGCAGACGGATTGTTTCGACCTGAAATCTTACGGGTGCAAGGTAGCGATACTGCAAAAAGACGGAAAGATTTACATAGCGATTGAACATCCCGAACATACATTCGGATTCGATACTGGAAAAGGGAATTTCTTGCTTGACGGTATCGAGGCGGTGAGATAATGGCTAAATCTCAAATCATTTACATAGTGAAATGCAATGAGTTTTATAAAATCGGCATAACGGATGACATAAGAAGGCGCATGATAGCCTTGCAAACCGGAAACCCGTATGAACTCAAATTAGTAAAAACGTACAGAGCAGTATCGTCATTCGAGGAATTAATCCACACGATACTGACAAAAGCTAAACAGCATGTTCGTGGTGAATGGTTCCAGCCCGATACTGCGAGCCTAGAGTTGATTATGGAAATCCTTGAGGCATACGAGACAGATTGCGTAAAACGAGGTGTGGCATGAAATTTCCGATACTGGCAACGATACTGGCTTTGATACTGGCAAGCCTCGCGTGTGGTCAGTACGTCACGACAACACCCTCTCCGACCCTGACAACAGTATCGCCATCCCTCGTTCCTGCCGCCCTCTCCCCCACCCGGACGCCTGTTCCCACCGAGACTCCGCAAACCGTCGCCACCAATCAGGCAGTCATCGTGAGGGCGGTTGTGAACATCCGCACAAGTCCCTGCGACAAGGACGGGAACAACTGCGGGAACGTCATCGGATCGCTGGAAGCAGGCGACGTGGTGGAGTTGATCGAGTGCAAAGAGGACTGGTGCAGTATCAAGGAACCTGAGGGGTGGGTGTTTCAGGGGTGTACCGACAATAATCCGAATAAATTGAGATGCGAGGCAAAATGAAAATAACAAAAGAATCAACAATCAAAGGGGAGTTTCAGTTCTCTTGCGATAACTGCGGAGCAAAATTCCTTGCTAATCAAGGTGAGTATAAAATAAAGCAATATGACAAACAAACTGGATCAAGGGACGTGAAAACGGGTTTTATCACATGGGACACGATGCTAGAATACACGCCAATATGGGAACTTTCATGCACTTGCCCTGTTTGTGGTTATGAAGTTGAATTGGAAATTCCAACCGGGAAACCAAAATATGAGAAAAAACATTACTCACCATATTTTTGAAATATTAGGCGAAATAAGAAAAAATACCGGAGAAAATCCGGCATTTTGTTGGAATTATCAGAAAACACTAATAAACTTATAATGTAAGAAACATATATTCATGATAACATAGACGCGTAGGGGACAGGGAAAAAGAGGTTGGGCGCATTTATCTCCCGCCTTTCCTCCGGTGTCAGCCTGATTAACTGACGCCTCCCAGTCCCCTTTGACAGGGACAAGCCAGTCCATGTGTCGAGTGCTTGAAAAATAGCTAGTGTAGCCTAATGGAAAATTACACTCATCTATTCGCGAGTTGCAACGGACGGTAGATGGCAAGCGGGAACGCCGACCCTGACGGGACACTGTGAGACTGGTAACTTAAACAAAACACCGTGTTTTCTCACCCTACTCGAAGCCAAAGGGAATCCTATGAAACAATTTCATGTTGTCTACCGTAGCAGTCACATCCCGCAGGGGACGAAGGGATTACTCGTCAGATCGCAGAACTCGGCAAAGAACATCGTCGCCAAGCAGTATTCGGAGGGATGGTACTACAGGCGGGACATCTTCCACCAGTTCCTTTACGTCCGCAAATCCGAGTGGGACAAACTCCATGACAAACAAGGTTGAAATCAAAAAGAGGGAACTCTCGTTTCTGGGCAGTATTGCGCGGAGACAAACGGCAGACCTCAGCAAAACCCTACAGCGAATCAGCAAACTCGAAGAAGAAATCCAAACCCTCCAAAGAATTCAAAGAGAAGAACATGAACAAAGAACTGCAAAAGCACATCCTGAACCTGTTGTCGGCGTCGAACCCGATGCACCATAATTCCGAAGTCATCCTTAGTGGTTGGGAAACCTACTTCTCTGTCCGCGACATCTGCCCCGAAAACCAGGAGCGCGAGTTCCACAGGGTACTGCATGAATACCTGATGGCGGGGAGCCTGGATGTGAGCGCGCCGGAGGCGAAATGATGAAACCAAAAATTAACCGAGAAGGCGAAGAAGGCAAGTCAAATGTTTACGACCGTTGCCAAACCCCGTCCTACGCTCTGCCTCCGTTACTGAAATACGCTCCAAACGGAATCGGGATTTGGGAACCTGCTTGCGGGGAAGGGAACATTGCCCGGACTCTAGAACACTATGGTTTTCAGGTTTCTGCTACCGATCTGCTGACGGGGACAGATTTCTACAAATCCCACGTTCATTCAGACTGTCTAATCACCAACCCGCCGTACAGTATCAAGTACTCATGGATCGAAAGGTGCTACGAACTTGGCGATCCCTTCGCCCTTCTTATTCCCGCAGAGACAATTGGAGCCGCCCGCGCGCAGAGATGCTTCGAGAAACACGGCGTCGAAATCATATACCTAGATAAACGGATAAACTTCAAAATGCCCAGTCATAGAACCTGGGAGGAAACATTGAAACCAACTCCTGTTCGGGATGATAACGGGGAGGTAGTGTACGTTTCTAAGAACGGAAAGCAGACTCCTAAGATGACATCCGGGGCGCAGTTTCCGGTGGCGTGGTTTACTCACGGGTTGAATATCGGCAAAGAAATAACATTCGAGAAGATAGACAGATGTTTGCAGTCTTGGGAGAAATTGGTGGAGCAGACAGTATGAGGGAAATCAACGTCCTTGTAAACTGCGAGGAATCGGGGGTTGTCAGGGATGAGTTCTGCAAACTTGGCTTCAACGCCTGGAGTTGTGACCTTGTTCCCAGTCGAGTACCCGGCAATCATTTACAGATGGACGCCCTTGAAGCAATAAAGGTTATGAGGTGGGATTTGATGATTGCCTACCCTCCCTGCACGTTCCTCGCCAACAGCGGAGCCAAGCACCTGTATATAGGCGGACGCAAGGAGAACGGGCGGAACGAGGAACGGTGGGAGAGTATGCGGAAAGGGGCTGAGTTCTTCAAGAAACTCCTGAACGCGGACATCCCCTTCGTCGGCGCAGAGAACCCCGTCATGCTTGGGTACGCGATAGACATCATCGGGGAACAGCCTGCCCAGACAATCCAGCCCTGGACGTTCGGTCACATGGAGCAGAAGGCAACCTGCCTGTGGTTGAGAAACCTGCCGCCTCTCAAGGAAACCCGCAATGTCTATGACGAAATGATGAGACTTCCCCGGAACGAACGGGAGCGCGTACACTACATGCCGCCCTCGGAAACACGACAGAGGGATCGAAGCGTTACCTACAGGGGAGTGGCGGAAGCGAAGGCGAAACAGTGGGGAGACTGGGTGAGAGAACGTCTGGGGTGAACCCGTAGGTGGACGGGGGAACTTGAGGAGGGTACTTTGTGAACGAATGGGGAACGGGGGATATACGATATACAGTTTCTCAAATCCAAAACGAGCAATCAATTTTTTCTGTCGTCTATGCGTATACTACACGCCCTCCCCTCGCCCGCCGAATCCTGGCGCACCCCGCTCTGCGCGTCCAGTGAGCTAGAGGGCGGGGTGGACTGTGGGCGGCTAGCCATGTCTAAATCTTCTAATCTATCTCTAATCTTATTCTCATGTATGTATACCATATAGGTGTATACTAATGCTAATCAAACAAGTTAGCTAATCACTAACTACTAACCAATAGGAGATAAAACAAATGAACGCACATCAAGCCGCCCAGATCGCCGCCCAGAACTTCTACATCATTAGTACACTGGTAACCTTAGCAGTAACCTTTGCAATTACTCTCTTTGTGTCAGGGAGCAAGTAAGATGAACACTATCCCCATGATTGTACTCTGTGCCGTGATAATACCCTGCTTTGTAGGGTTCGTCGTAACAGTAGCCGCCTACTTCGGTAACCAGCGGGCTAAGTAAACAGATAACCCCGCTCACACTGGGGGCGGGGTACACAAACAAACTAAGAATAGGAGAATAACAAAATGTCACTAAATTACTACTACACCAAATGCACCCCGCCACAAGACGACAACGAACGAACTGCCGTAGATTGCCTGATTTGGGCGACTATGGCGGTAAACATGGGCGAGATTACAGAAAAGAATTACAAGGAATTCTACGCACGATTGCATACTATCGAACTGCTTGACGGTTCGTACCGCGTAGGAGTAGAGGACAACGGCGACAAGGTTCGTGTTTACTTCACTCTTGAGGAAGTAAAGCGGTGGATAGGCTTGCATACCAACGTTACAACGTATCCCCGCACTGGATTCCTCAAACGTGTATCCAAGTCAATCAATGACTTTGCCAAATAATCAGACGATAGGAGATAAAACCATGAACGCAAACAGAATCGAACGAACAGTAGTAACCGTCTTATGTGTACTAGCCGCCCTTCTTGTTATCCTTGCAGTGGTAGACAGTACACAACCAACGCGAACGGCAGTGGCAAGCGGGGCGGCATTTAGCCGTGTAGAACACTCTGACTTATGGACACAGCCCGCCGACCCCTACAGCCCGCTATACGAGTACTGGGGATATTTTCAGGGAACGGGGGAGTGCGGGTACTACGCGAACACGGGAACGGAACACCGTAACGGCAAAGTAAACCCCGGATACTGTAACAGTCAGCCCGTCGCCCAAAACGCGCCACAAGCCCGCCCAGTGTCAAACAAGCCCACTGTAGACGGGGGCGGGGAAACCATAGACAAAGGCGGATTATTCCCCCCAACGGTAGACAAGCCCGCTCCTAAGTCAACTTGCGAACACGGGAATCCCGGTAACAAGAAGTGCAAGGGCAACGCGGGGGAGAACCCTAACAGTAAAGGCACGATGCCGAAAGATTCCACCGATGGGAACGGGGAACACGGGAACCAGGGAACCGGGGGCAGGAACGGTGAACACGGTCACGGGAGGGGAGGTAACAAGAGCTAAGCAGAGTACACGCTAGGGGGCGTGTAATGCTACAGACCCGGTTACAAGTCTGGGCGGCTAAAATGTCAAACAGTTGAAATATTCTTATACGAATACACAAAAAAGGATGTGCAAAATGGAACTCAAAAAGTACACATGGCAAGAACTGAACGAAATGCGGGTGAGTAAAGGTGAGTTATTCGCAGAATTGCGGAGTGACAAGACTCATGAGTTTGACTACGCCCTCCCCCAAGATTGGCTAGACGCCCTCGCCGCGTTCTGTGAGCAGTACGCCCCGCTGGTTACTTACGACCTGATTCGCAGTACTACCGTCTGGGTGTACCCAGAATCCGCCCCGCTCACAGTTTGCACAGATGTAGACAAGGCAATTGACCTATACTGCATTGCTATTCTGAATAAATGGGCGGGTGTGAAATGAACAAGCCCATAAAAGAAAAGTACGACCCCGAAACGATTGTAACCATGAAAGCCGCCACACTAGGAATAATCAAGTACATCGAGCGGGAACACTTGACCGAACACCCCGCCCCCTCAGTCTACACAACCCTAGCCGATTACATGCGCGCTACGTACCCCCAGTTCAATAGTGAACAGATAGACGATTGTGTTTACTATGCCATGCAAGCCTGTTTATTCTAGCCAATAGGAGAAAATACAATGGAAATATATTGGAAATGCAAGAACTGTAACGGAACGAATTGTGATGACTACGTGTTAACTTGTTTCCCTATTTGCGGGGACTGCGGTAAACAGCGAGACTGGGAGGATATTTTGTCCCCAGAAGAACTGCAACGCGGGAACGATATTCTAAAAACGATGGAAACAGAATAGCCATGCACACCAAACAGGTAGACACGTCCACAATTCAAGGTATCAAGCGCGCCGAACGCTTGCAGGCTCTTGGATGGAAACCTATTGCCATTAACCCCATTACGAACGTCGTCACGCTGGTTAAAGCCTACCGGAAACCGGCGGGGCGCAAAAATCACAAAAGATAACACCGTGTTTTGTTTGAAGAAAAAAAAGGAGTTAAGCCATGTGTAAATCTTGCGATGCAGTGACAATTAACGGGATGGTATGCCATGAGCGCGGATGCCCCGATGCCTGGAAAGATTACACCGTTACTTGTAAGTGGTGCGGTAGTAAATTCTCCCCGGATGAGCGTTACCAGTTATTTTGTGATACTTCATGCCGTAACGCGTTCAACGGTTACCCGGATGAAGAAACAGACGAGGAGTTATAAACCATGACGACACTCATTATCCCCGATAGCATAGACCAGTCGCGCGGTATGCTTGACTTTCCCCCATATGATGATTGTATCTATATTCCTGTCCCAGACGGAGTTAACGAGGGGTTTTATGTCAACCGCACCGGGATTGTTGCACTACTGCGCGCGAATAAAGATAATCCGGATGCAATCCAATACATTGCAGATATGCTTGAATAATATGTCTAACCTATCCCAACACGAACGCACTACAGACGGCAAAGAGGAATGGTTAACCGACCCCGCCATCATTAAAGCACTTGAAGTCTTTGACCTCGACCCCTGCGCCCCCGTTTCCCGTCCCTGGGACATGGCAAACAGGCATTACACGATTGCAGATGACGGGTTAATCCAACCCTGGGAGGGGAGAGTCTGGTTAAATCCTCCCTATGGACTAAAAACCCGTACCTGGATTAAGTTATTATCTGAACACGGCAACGGGATTGCTTTAATCTATGCACGAACAGAAACAAAAATCTTTTTCCCGTATGTCTGGGATTGCGCTGATTCGATATTCTTTTTCAAAGGTAGATTGCTATTCTATAACTCGGATGGTACTCCCTGCACAAACAAGAAAACCGGGAAAATAGAATACGCTGGCGCGCCCTCCTGTCTGATTGCTTACGGGGAGCAGAATTGCCAGGCAATAAAAGAAGCAGGCTTTAAGGGCAAGTACGTACCGCTGACAGTTAAAGCCTTAGAACACTAAGCAAACGATTAACCTTCTTTCATATCCGCTTAATTTGCGGAGTACATAATCATAGAAACAGGAGATTAAAGAAAATGAACGAACAAATTAAATCCGCCCTAGAAAAACACGGCTTGACGGTAGAATCTGTATTTGTCCCATTCAGTAAGTCACGCAACGCGGGCAATGACACCCCCTCCCTTAATTGGCGCGTGACACTAAAGCGCAACGGGCGCGCCGTCCTGACCACTGACTACAGCGCAGGGTGCGGACATGCCCCCTTTTACAAGAAAATCAAGAACACAATGAGAATGACACAATGGGAACATGCCGAATTAATGCGCGAATGTGAAACCGGATACCCCGTCACACGCGCGGCAATGGGTGCGCCGATGGGATTGGCTTTACAGGGCAGAAAATCGCCCATTCTCCCCGATCCCGCCGACGTTGTTTACTCCATGCTCACTGACTCGGAGGTTATTGATTACTCCTCTTTCGAGGATTGGGCGGGCAATTTCGGCTATGACCCAGACTCACGCGCGGGGGAGCGCATTTATAACGATTGTATGAAGATCGCCCTCCAATTTCGTACCATTGGAGAATCGGCTATTGCAGAACTTCGCGAAGTATTCCAGGATTATTAACATGATTCAATTAACCCGCCTCCCCGGTTACGATGTCAACGGCAACCCCCGTTATGTGTGCCATTACGTAAACCTCCTCACGGACAAGGAAAACAGATGTTACAGCGCGATGTATGGAACCGCCACAACATCACGAGGTTACGAAATCGCCATCCAACGCGCTCACAAGATCGGCGGGCGCAAGTACCACACGAAAGCATACGGGGGAGGGATTGTGTTCACGGATTACGAGTCAAACATCCGGTACAACATTGAACGGATAGTTAAAGAGGCTGAAAATGATGGAATCTAAATTCAGAAACGCATTAAAGCAGTACGGAACGTCTGAATTTTCCAGATGGTTACTGCCTGACGGTCAATTCTTGGGAGTCCCCGACTGGGAAGATCACAGGATTATTGGCGAGTTTTGCCGGGATTCTTGGCTTGAATTCATCGAAGATGGAGCCTGCTCCCTGCATTACGACTCCTCATGCGGTTATTTGTGGATCAGAACCAACGGGTTAACAGGTCAACAATCACAGGCATTTAGGCAGACTATTGAAGACTTCGGGTTAAAAATCCGAGAATTGAAAGTTGATTTTTACGACGGGCAAGAATTAGAGGAGGTTATCGAAATTAATGATTACATGGCAGTACTGTACTTAACCGATTCAATTGCTTACAACATTGAGAAAAGCTATCAAGAGGAGCGTTAACCATGACAAAAGTTATCTTTAGAGTAGACGAACGCGACCACCAAAAAGAGGTCATTGCCGTATTACCCGACCAGGCGGGCGACATGAACCCCGAACGCACTTGCGCCGCCTACATTCACACGGGGCAACATGTAGCCATTAGCGCAGATTACACAGAATGGACGCGACCTGCCACACCTGACGAGTACAAAGACATTCTCAGCGAGCTGGTATCCTTTGGTTACGATGACTTGCAGATTTACCAGAAATCCAGCTATGCGGACTTTTTGAGCCGCAAAGAACAGACGAGGAGAGGTTAAAACCATGAGAAAAGATATTGTATGTCCATTGTGTAATCAGGTGATCGGGAATGATTATGAAAAGAATCACCTTGAAATCAGGGTAAAGCATATTAAAAGCGTACACCCTGAGACGGCGCAAGAACTCAAGGAGTTATTCACTCAATTGGAAGACGTTAGAGAAAAGGCGCGGCGCGCTTATATCAACCTTGACCAGTTGGTTTTTTTCAGGAGAGTTTAACCATGAAACTATACCACCACCAAACCGACGGGGGAGCGGAGTACCTTTGTACTCAAGCTATCGAAGGCACAGACGAGGGTGACATACGGACGGCTATCGTCAGGCTGGACGGGGAGCCGGAACTAACTAAACCTGTATACTCCGCCGCTCCTGAATTGGCGGACATGCTAGAGGAAATCTGTGACGCTATCTCTTTTTCTCCCGTCCTGTATAACCTGATTGGGCATGAGAGATACCACCGAGCGCGCGCTATCCTCAAGAAGGCAAGCAGTTAAAGCCTAGTAAACAAACCACCGTGTTTTCTAATTATCAAGTGGAGCCAAAATGACAGAACCCAATTGCAGAGTCCTTGCTGAGAACCTTTACAAGGCTGTTAAAGCCGTCAAGCGCACCAAAATAAGCACGTTACCAGTCCTGAACTACGCGTGGCTGAGGACAGAGGAGGGGAGGCTTGTAGTCTCTACTGTTGATTTTATAACTTCCCCCCTCACCGAGACCTGCGCCGCGCGCGTCAACGTGGACTTTTCTACGTGCGTGCCGATGGTGCTGGAAACCAAAGTAAACCACAACAAGGACGGGTATTTTACAAGCGTGGAGCATAAAGCCAAGTTTTACCCCTTCCTCGACTGGCTGAAAGTCATGCAGGAGTGCGAGGACGTGCTTGACCTGTACTTCGATCCCTCCACCCAGATTCTCACAGTTAAAGCCGATAAGTCTACCACCGAGTTCAAATGCCTGGACGCGCGCGAGTTCCCGCCCGTAGACATTGAGGAGGAAGGCGACGACTACGATTATTCTACTCAAAAGAATTTCGATTAGGAGATTAAAGCCATGAAACGACCTGAACCAAAATTCAAGCGCGGTCAGAAGGTAAGTATTAGCAATGTGGAAGTTGATAATCCGAAGTATCACGCCCGCATCGCCAATACCCGCTGGGATAAAGAGTATAAGAATTGGGAATACACAACCCCTCCGTTTGCTGGCTGGCAACTTGAGTTTTCCTTGCGATCTGTAGGAGAGTTAAGTCCGATAACAGATAGAAAGTAGGATTAAGTTTCTCTAATTTGTCTATCAGGAAAAAGTTAAACTAAAGTAGTAGACTATATATAACCGAATAAAGAAAGGAGTCCAAATGGACACTCAGTTGCGAAGCCAAACGAAAACTGAAACCGAGACTCCCGCCCGACCGTTCGCCATGCTGTACTGTATCAAGTGCGGCAGGATGGAAAAGGTTGAGTACGGGACAGATTGCAGGATGGGTCACACCATTACCGCCAGCGGGGAGATTGACTACTGTTGCTTTGAGGACGGGTACGCATTAATGCCCCCTCCTGAGGTGTCTTGGCTCCCCGAAGAACCCGGCGACCTTGCCGAACAGATCGTTCAGGAGACAGAGGAAGTCGAGATGTGGTTGGGAGGTGGGGAATGAAATCAGAAGTTGTTTGTCCAGTTTGCAGACAAATAATCGGCAAGTATCATGGAAGCGAAGAACCTTCTAAACTCCATGACCACATGCTTGAAAACCACCCCGTCGAGTACGATGAGATTGCAACGGTGGCTAGGGCGATTGAAGACATCGAGCGCAGATACCACATTTACGCGCGGGACTTTTTCTATTACAGTTCCAATAATTTGTGGAATTTCTACGCCCGAAACTTCAAGGGGAAATCATGAGCGCCGACACCCAACAAAACACCGTGTTTCCTCTTACCGTCGCCCCCGAAGTTTCCGAGCCTCCCAAGCGTTGCGAGGAAGGTGCGCGAATCATCCGTGACTGGGCAAAGGCAGTCAACGACGCGCCGATGGGGGAGTGGGAAGCCGTGATGGGTGGGGGTTACGTTGTTTACATCCGCCACTGGATGCAGTGTACTGAGTGCGGGCTGTATGAGTTGAACAGACACGCGGTTAAAGCCGAAGGAGAACAGAATGAATCAGTATAAACTAACTCTCCTGAAATCCATCCTAGAAAAACCCAAGTTTCTTGACATGGGAAAATCCCCGGTCTCTGCCATTCAAGCCGCCTTCCAGATGCTAGACGAAGGCTTGATTACACAGGACACAGATGGTTATCTTCACATCACCCAGAAGGGCAGATGTGAGGTAGTGAACAATATGTGTCCCCACCTCAACGTCACGGTTTACTGGCGACTGTATGCCAGAGAGACGCGCTATGAACCCGCCGAGTACATTGGCAAGGCGCAGTGTGAAGATTGCGGCGAATGGATGGAGCCGGAAGATGTGCCAGATGAAGCTGAGAAGAAAGAAGTGAACGAATGACAGACTCCTTCTTCTGGCAGAATTTTCAGCAACACCCTCCTGCCGTCCAAGAAAACCTGCTTGCTGAGGTTAAAGCCCTGATTCCCACGCTTACAGTGGACGAGCAGGCGGACACGTTCCGGGGCGCGCCGACTGAAATCATCTTGCAGTTCTTGAAGTCTTTGGAGTACGAGGCACAAATCAAGATTTGGAAGAAATACCTGCCCGCCGGAGCGCGCGACAAGGCGTGGAAACTGATGTCTTGGGAAGCCAAAAGCAGACTTAAGAAACGAAACCACTGCCTTGCATAAACACCGAGTTTTCTAATGAAGATTTAATGCCAAAGTTAAATAAACGTCATATAATAGTTATGTATTCAATACAAATCTAAACAAGGAGTAAGAATGTCAGCACTACCTAACGAAGCCAAACAAGAAACACCCATCAGCAAGCAACAAATCCAGAACCAGACCGACCTCGCCAGTTTCAATTCATTCGGGGTTGCTACCCTGAGTAACGGCGATGAAGTCAACATCCAGATCACGACCCGTCACGGTATCCCTTTCGACCGGGCATACGAAGACCTAAAAAACCACATCTCCCTCTTAGACCTCGCCGCGCGGGATATGGGTATCAAGTTCTGGAACGGAAGCAAGAATAACGGCGAGAGTAAGACTCCTCCCCAAAGCACACCAACCACAGACAAGGGCGGCAGCGGAACGAAGCACAACTCCAAAGACCCTCTCCCCGCGTCCCAAGTCCCCAGTGAACTTGCAGACCTGAACGTGGACGTGTTCGCCGCAGACTTCGATGAGTTCGTGGTCGAGCCGAAACCGGACGGAAAATCCGTCGTCAAGTTCTTCAAGGACGGGCTGGAATTCCCTGTCGGCGCAACGATGAACCAGTGGAAACACGACACCATCAAGGAAGCACTCGCTCAGTTGACGGACAAGGAAATCAACCCGAAAGAGGCTGAGAAGTACCGCATCGGCGGGACACAATACTTTGTCCTCGGTAATGAGTACGTGATTCAGCAGGGTCAGCACAAGGGCGAGAAGTCGCGCTACAAGAACCTGAAACTTCTCAAGCCCATTTTCTAACGAATGTCACGGGTTTTGGCTAGGCGGCTTTGACCCGTTTCAGATACCAGACCCCGCCGCGAGCGGACTTAGGCATAGGAACCGTAAAGGCGGCGGGGTCTCCATGAAAAGAGAACAGATGTATCGTTTATTCTTTGATTGCGAAACTAACGGTCTCCCGCGCGACTACAACGCCCCGCCATCCAACACCGATAACTGGTGTAGAATGGTGCAACTTGGTTGGCTTGTCTACCGGGATACTGAACTGGTAGCCAGCCGCGAGTTCATCATTCGCCCCGAAGGTTTCGAGATTCCCCTGTCTGTCTCCGCCCTGCATGGCATCACAACCGAGCGCGCACTTAACGAAGGAATGATTCTTGCGTTGGTCATGAGAGCGTTTAAAGTTTGGATAGACTCCTGCGATGAAATCATCTGCCACAACGCCAACTTCGACTTGGGCGTGGCGGGGGCGGAGTTCTACCGTGTGTTTGGAGAGAACCCGCTGGAAAGCAAGCCCTCAATCTGCACGATGCGGTCTACAATGGAGTTCGTGGGGATTCCTGGCAACCCCAAGTACGGAGGCTATAAGTTCCCCAAGTTACGGGAGTTGTGGGCGAAACTATTTCCAGACACGCCCTATCCCCAGACCCACACCGCGCTAGATGACATTACGCATACTGCCACATGTTTCTTCGAGTTGGAGAGACTGGGCGTAATCAAAACCATAGGAGAAAAATCATGAGAAAAATAAAGAAGTTTAGTTCCGACCAGATTAAAGGTTTCCTGCAAGAGCAGAAGGAGTCCGGGCTTACGGGGCAACAGATGGCGGACAAGTACGGTTTCGGTCTGTCCACCTTCGTAAACTGGAAGTCCAAGTTCAACGGCAAGGCGAAGCGCAAGGTTAAAGCCACCCGTCCGAGAGTAAGCGTCGAAACGAACGCCAAAGAGGAACAGGCATGGGAGAAGTTGTTCAACAAGTTCATCTTCCACCGCGACGAAGCACAAAAACACAGCGACGAGGCAGAGAAGGCAAAGAAGGAACTGCAAGACTACGTGGAGCGGTTGCGATGAATAGACCGGATAGTAAGATAATCCAAGAATGGCACGTTTCAATCAACCAGTTTCACTACGGCGAAAACTTCAAGAAAATCAACGAACACCAAAATTGGATGTACGATGCCAAGAATATAGCCGATGAAGTCCCACGCCTAACCATGCTTTTTAAAGCGGAACGATTGAGAGAATTACCAAAAATCCATCAGCAATGCTCCCATTCTGAACCTAAGCCAGTGATAGACAATCACCTATCCTGTTGCTTGGGTGTGAAATGCAAAGAATGTCCCTTCCTTCTTGCTCTCGAAGGTACAAATGTGTCTCGCGAACAAGTGGATGAAATCAAGGCGTGGACATGCGTGTCTCATATCTTGAACGAAAAAAGCAAGAGGATGATAGACGACACTGAGGGGTACGTCGTGACGGAGGACGATAAGATGTACTGGCAAAATGTTTACGAGTCTCTTTCTCAGACAGGAGACTACGTGGACGATGACGACGAGGAGTATCTGTAACCTCTTGACGAAATCAACGTCTTGAGTATAATGAACACATCTAAGGCGCGTGGAGTGACGACCACATAAGCGCAAGAAAGAAATAGTAAGTGGCACAGAGGCACTAAATCCCTTTTGGATTTTAGTATGTGGCTGACACATCTGTACGTCGCAGGTGAAAAGACCTCTCAGCCTCAGCCACATACTAAAGTTTGCAAGGGATTTTTCTTTCCCTAATCGTATCCACCGGGAAACCGGATTTATAGCGAAGCCAAAAACAAAATGAATAGAACGATGTTAGAAAACACGGTGGTTTGTGCCGTGTTCTTAACCTACCCTATACGCGCATCTCTACCCGGAAGTTTCGGAGATAGAGAAGCGTGTTTTTGTTTTAAGGCTTCGGGGAAATAAAAGAATGAAAGAAGCAAAAAGATTCGTAACCTTTGAAGAACTTTCCAAACTAAAACCGGAACTTATTCAAATCAAGAGTGACGCGCAAGACTGGTTCCAACATCCTGATCGGTGGCATCACTACGAAGTCCTGAAACGAAGGGTGAAGATGTGCTTGGCAGACCCCGAAGTTTCGAGATACGCAGACCCAATGCAAGATTGGGAAGTCTACGACGTTGCCTATCAAGCAATCTTCAAGGAAGGACAAGACCTGACTGACTACGACGAAGAAAACGACGAGGAATAGGGGAGAGTTTGACAATGGAAGTAGTCCCAGGGAGCCGAGGGACAAAACCTACATAGCACTAAGGATGAAATTAAGGCGAAAGAGGCTCAATCTGTCTACTGAGATAACGACTGGCAGACTCCCAACAGGCGAAAGCCTCCCCGCGTCAAAGCAGAGAGACAGGCGGGGCTGATGGCTCTAACAGAGCAAGGAAAGGTGAGTGGTTAGCAACCTGCAAACTGCCGACACCCACCCCGAAAGGGGTTGGCTTGACCCTAACCGGGTAGATTCTTCACTGAAAGGCTTTTTCCTTTCAAGAGAATGTGTCGCTACGGCGCGCCGTAGGATAACTTTATTAAAAAATAAGTTAACTAGCCTCTAACGCAGGAAACAGGAAAACAAAATGACTCAAACTTTACGTAGAGAAATTATCCAGATTATCAGGAACGACCTGAACGAATACATCGCGACAGGCGTGAATTACCTCGGAGAAACTGTCCCCGATGTGGTTGTCGAGAAACTTGCCGACGACGTTTTGAAGGTCTCCGGTGTTGCCAATTCGCCTGTTGCCAGGAAATACAGCGACCCCAACTGGGACTTGCTTCATGGGAAGAAACCATCGGAAGATGCTGTGGATTGGGCTAAGGTCTATACGTCCATCGCGGTACGGCTAGAGACAGGACTCCTAAGAAACGAGTTTCCTCAATCGGCGGAAGCGCAAAAGGTTTACCGATGGATTGCGGAGCAGGAGGAAAAAGGTCAAAGCCTGAACACATGGATCAAGTGGGCTATGGATGGCAAACGGGCGGAGTTTTCCTTTATCTACCACAAAGACCCGAACCTCATTAAGCGCGACTGGGTACAAGCCTTCGCGAGGACTTCTGTGGCGGGACAGAGAAAATTTGAGACATTAGATGACTAAGCCCGAAGAAGTAACCCCCGATTACTCCCGCCTCGTCTTCACGCCCCTTGAAGCCTCCAATGCTACCGAGAAGTACGTCAGGCAGATACAGGAAGGCGACGAGGAAGGGATGCCTCTCTACGTCCCCAAGATGGAATACAACCCTGAGAAGAAAAGGGGTTTCCTGCCCGTCAAGCGCGGGGAACTGATTACCATCCTCGGCAGACCTGGGAACGGGAAGACAGGCTTCATGTTCCGGTGGGCGCGAATGAGAGCCAATGACCTGCAAAGACAGGCGAAGGAAGGCAATAAGGTTGCCGCCAATTCTGTCGTGTTGTACTTCACTCTTGAGCAGATGGTCGAGGAATTGAGACTGTTCCATGTCGCGGCAGAGGAGGGGATTAGTTCCACAGACATCGCCAACGGGAAACTTCCTGATGAGACATGGAAGCAGGTTACGAACTCACTGCGAGGGATGCACACGACCCCTCTGTGGCTGGCTGGCAAGTCGATGGAAAGGCGCAAGGACAAAGTAAAACTCACAGAGGAAGCCCTGCGCGGAACTCTGGCAAGCATCGAGAAATGGCGCGGCGATGAACTTGAGACCCAGATTGACTCTGTGTTTGTGGACTATCTCCAACGGTTCCGGTCAGATGGTCGCGACTGGACGCAGTTCTACGGGGATACAGTCAATGGTCTCAAGGAAATGGCAGGAGATTACGCCACGCGCATGATAGTTGGTGTCCAAGCCAAGCGCGAGGTGGATAAGTACGAAGTCCCTATCCCGCAGATGGATGACGGTCAGTGGACTTCTGGCATCGAACAACAGTCTGATGGGATGATGAGCGTTGTTCGCCCCAGTCATTACAAAGCGGACGCGGAAGATTTCGATGGAGTAGTGGTCAAGGGTCATGAGCAGATGGTTATCACAGTCTTGAAACGAAAATTAGGTCAGGCGAATTTCAACGCGTGGGTCAAGTTCGCCCCGGAATATAACCGTCTCGATGAACAAGAATTGAAGCACTATAAGTTCAACGGAGATGATGTTTGACGATGACTACTCCGCATACTAACATAAGGTTATCCCAACAATTGAAAGGCGAAGCCATGCCGTACAACGTTGAAGAATTACTTATGAAAAATGATCTAATCGCGTTTGCAGAGCGCGCGGGGGCGAGGTTCAATCGGATAGGAAAAGAAATGAGAAGTTGCTGTCCGCTTCATGGCGGCAAGAACCCGACAGGGTTTTCGGTTTGGGACGATGGGGGAAAACAGAGGTGGAGATGCTTTACGGATACATGTGGTGGGGGAGATTTAATTGACTTCATATCTGCTTGGCAACACAAGTCATTTAAAGATGCAGTTGTATTTCTGGGTGGTGAAGTAGCCCTAGACCCCTTCGAGATGGAGAGGCTGGCGCGCGAGAGACATGAGAAGGCTGTCCGAGCGCGAGAGGCGGCATTGAAGATAGAGGAAGCGCGCCGGAAGGAATTGCAGGCAGAGGAAAAACACCTGTACTATCACAGTCACATGAATCAGTATTTCGTGGACGAGTGGATAAAACGGGGACTGGATGAGTGTTGGCAGGGTTTCTTCTACCTGGGGGGATGCGAGGATTTTGTGGTCAACGAGACGTGGCACACTCCCACCCTGACAATCCCCATCCGAGACGAGAACTTTGAGGTGCTGAATATCAAGCACAGACTCCTGAACCCCCTGAAACCCGCCGACAAGTACCGCCCGGAAAAACCTGGGCTTGGTAAGTTTCCTTACTTCCTCTCGTTCCCTGAACTCGGATACAGCGGGGATGTGGTGTGGGTTTTAGAGGGTGAAATTAAAAGTATGGTCTCTGCTTCAATCAACCCTGAGGAAAAATGGCAATACATCGGAGTCCCCGGCATGTCGCAGTACGGCGGACTGGTCGAGAAATTATTTGGAAAGAACGTGATTGTCGTTGCCGACCCGAACGCAGAGAAGGAAGCAGGGGACTTCTGCAAGAAAGTGAACGGGAGGCTGCTGGAACTTCCCGGCAAGATTGACGACCTGATCGTGGAACACAAGTACGACGGGGGTTGGATGCGTGGAATAGAAAGACAGGCGAGGAGAATTAGATAATGGACGCAATTTTTATAAAGAAGATAAAGGAACGATGGCGCGTGTGGCTTGGATCCCTGGAAGATGCAGACCCCCAACCCGCCAAGTGTGACGCAAGGTTCCTCAAATTCAGCGATGCGAAAACCTACGCGCGGGACTGGGAAGCGAAGTCTGGTATCCCGAACGTCCGGTTCCTGATGATGGAGGAACAATATGATTGCGGATAGTCATTTAGGTCTATGTCCATGCGATTGTAAACGAGTTGTTCCTCATAACCACTTCTGGGCGACTGACGCCTGTAGACAGCGCGCGCGGGGCAGGGGTATCCGTATGCCTGTGGGGAAGCGGGAGTTCGAGCGCGTGAACAAGAAGATCAAGAGGCTAAAAAATGGACACTAAGTTTTCTTACTTTTATCCGGTCAAAGTTGAACAGCAGTTGGACTTTGAAGGCAAGGTACACAGCAAGAACGTGTACCTGACCGGACACATCGTCTACAACGGCAGACTCATGTGCAAGGAGTCGCGTGAGGTCGTCGTGAACCGGGCGAAGGCGGACAAAGAGAAGAACTCTCCCACCCGCCTTCCGCGTGTCTCTCTCTGTCCCGTCTGCCAAGAAGCGTACAAGGAGTGTCCTGAGAGCGACTGGTACAGGTTTACTCACGCCCTGCCTGCTGAGACGGTGGGGATCGAGATACTTAGTAAAGACGTGGTGAGTAGTTGATTGGAGTTTTGAATGGATAGAATGTTTGCGAAGATACTAAAAGAACTAGATTACCCTCCTGTGTTTCTTGTGTCCGAGGAGCAATTTGCCAAAGTCGAGGGTGTTTCCATCCGGGGGAGTTACGGAATCGCCTCGGTTCAGTATCGCATTATTTCTGTTCAAAGCTGGTTGGAGGGGAAGGCGAAGGAAAATACTCTGTATCATGAGACGTTCCACATCCTGTTCCCCCACAAACCTCATTGGTGGATTGAGAGAGCCGCCGAGAAGATGGCAGGGGGCGGGGGAAGCGGATACTGGTCAGATAGGTTTAACAAGACCCCGAATGACGTTCCGCCTCGCGCTCGTATCCTTGAAATGGCGCGCAAGGCTTCAAAACACATGAAACGCTAATTTATTTCTAATCCTATTTTCGTAGATATGTAGTAAACTAGAAAACACAGAGTTTTGTTTGGAAAGAAAAAAGAGAGAACGATTAATTTTTCAAGGAGACAAAATGAAGCAATTGACAAAGGAACAGGCGATTGAGATTTACAAAGGAGGGGAGTGGAAAGATTGGTCGGACGAGGAAGTTGTAAAATTCCAGTTGTACCAAAGAAAGTGTTGCCTGCCGTTCAATGTGTTTCATGTGGCTGTCGGCAGAGTCTTGGGTCGCCCTGTGTTTACTCATGAGTTCGCGAACTGGCAGGCAATCATTGATGAGTACGAGGGGAAACGAACTGCGCCGACGTTTGATGAAATTGTCAACATGATTCCAGAAGAAAAGAGACTTGTAATCGGCTTATGATTTACGTCATCATCCCCAATGAACCGTTACCAGAAAGTGTCGCCAAAGCACTCTCTGAGTACTACGCCAAGCATGGCAACCCGCCGCCGCCGTTCGTGAGCGCAGAGGTGGACGGGGAGGTGGTGGAAGTCAAGGAATTTGAAACGAAAGAGGAAGAATGAAATACAAATACGCAGGCAAGGAATACGCTCTCCGTCTCGATGACGATGGGAAAATTGCATGTTCCGATCTTGGAACCTCGTATCCAACTGTCGAGGAAGCGAAGGCGGCAATCCGTGAGCAGACCGAGAAAGAGAAGTCTCTACCGCGCGTGACCGTCCTGTTCTTCAATGATCGTCACTACGCAAGTTTCATCGAAGGTACTTCGACCTTAAAGCAGGCAGGGGAAAGTCGTTACGGGGGATCGGGAATGATTTGGGTTTCCTGCAAAGACTCGCGCGGAAAGGTTGAGCGCAAGAAATTTTTTGTGTCTGATGTTTTCAAAGACACACCGGAGAACCGCGAAAAAGTAAACAAGATCGTTTCTTTAGGAACCCAGATAGCAGGCTTGGAAGAAGAAATGTCCGCTTTGAGATTCTCCCTTGAGTGCGTGGAACCTATCGAGTTGTAAATGACCGAAGAAATCGCCGTCACAAAGTACCTCAGTGAACCTGAGAGACTTGCTGAATACATACGCCAATCCAGAAACCTGCATGTAGGCTTCGAGTTCTGCAAACTGGTCGTGGAGTTGAAGAACAAGATCGACTCAACTCTCGACCCCGTAATCCCCGCGATGGAGGAAGTGTTCGAGGAGGACAAGCCCAAAGAATACAGCGGCATGACGTTCTTTGAAGCCATGCGTTCCTCGACCACCCTGGACAGCACGACCATCGAGAGGCACATCCGAGTTGAAAGAATGTACGATGTCGTGCCGGATAATGTCCTGCCTGCCATACAGATGATGCCATTCCGTAGCAAAATTCAGATTGCGAACGCGGTGGAGGACGGGTACGACCTGACCGAGACGGGTACGAGTGGCAAGTCGCGTTTCGAGGAACTGGCAGACGCCTACTATCCCCAGGACATCTCCGTCAAATTGCACGAAATCAAAGGCACGACGCCTCGCAACCAGTTCTGCAAGTTTGAAGTGGACAAAGAGGGAGTCGTGTGGGCGTATACGGCGCATGGGAAGTTTGTTTACTACGAGCCGAAGGTGTACGAGAATCCAGAGGTTGCTGAACTCATGGAGTGGGTACACCGGAAGGCGATCAGAAAACTAGGGGCTACCCCGAAGTAAAGGAGAAAAATGAAAAAGCATTTTGTAACGTTTCTTAGTCCGGGTACTTTTGTCGCAGAGGAAACAACCAAAGAGATTGACTCTTGGGATGTTGATAAGGCAATGGAAATGTCGGGGCAAATCATTGAGAGGCACAACGCCCTGCCTTATGGTTTCTACTTCACAACCCTTGAGCGCGGCGACGAAGACTTCAATCCCAGACAGACTTCCAAGAGCGGGATGTACTATCTTGGCGGGGATGTGTTGACCGTCGATGACTTGAAGGCACAGAATGACTCTAGTAACGACATACTTATTTCTAATATGGAAATCAACGGCTGGCATAAAGTCGTTGTTAATAGGAATTCTTGGAGTTGGACTCAACCCCTCGAAGAAGGTGACGTAGTTCTCAAGTAAACACGGTGTTTTCTCATGACAATATTAGCGAAGCCAAAACCTATCAAGGTCAAGAAAGTAAAGAAAGCCCGCCGCAAGAGTTCCCGCCAACTGCTTGAGCGCGAACTGGACAGGCTTGTGCGCTCTATCGTCCTCCTGCGGGACGGGTTCTGCGTGTGTCCTGCTCCCAAGAACGGTCACAGCATAGTAATGCAACCCGGACACCTGATTACGAGGGTAAAAGAGGGGGTGAAGTACGATTTATTCAATGTGAACACACAATGCTCCGCGTGTAATCAAAGACATTCCATGCCGAATCAATGGCGTTACTACGATACGTGGTTCATTGAGAATTTTGGGGAGGCGGAGAGACTGCGGATAGATGATGATGCCGAGAAGCATGTAAGGTACTCGGTGGACGACATGCTGGAACTGCGCTCCCAGTTGCTTGACATCTACAGTAAACAGGTGGCGGAGAAGGGGTGGAAGCCCCGGTTCAGCCAGCGAGAGATACTGACGGGAGAGTGGAGAAAGGAAATAAAAGATGAACGCAAATGACATCGCAATGATATTAATCGTGATAGGACTTGTGATTGGTGGAATCATTACTATGTTGTCGAATTACTCAGATGAAATCGTAAAAATCATCCGAGAGATAAAGAGGAAATAATGACACCTAAAAAAGTAGCAGACATCCAAGAAGATTACGAAACCAACCCGGAAATATCTCTATTCGAGCGCGGAATTATTTTCTCGATAGTAGCCGTCGTCTCCATTGCAATCTTGAAACTGTTGGGGTTCTAATGGACTTAGGCGTCGAATTTTTCCAGCAGAAGAAGATCGACCAGTTCGCCACCATGTATTCCGGTTGGGTAAACAACAGGCGGGTGGACATTCTGGAAGTCAATCATCGCGGCGTTGACTACACGTGCTACCTGGACGGAAACCAGAAGACGACGTTGTTCACTCACGTCACGCGAGGCGAAGCCCAGAGGATGCTCTTGGAACTCAAGGACGGACAATAGTGGACGTTTTTCTGATTGCCGCCCTCTACGTGGTGTACTGGGCGACGTTGACTAAGTTGCTGTACCTGTCTTCGGTATTTGGGTACAAGATAGCAAGAGAGATTTTCTAGGATACTAAGTAACTATACGCAAATTTTTGGAATTTTGTATTATTAATCCTATTGAATATTATAGTTAATGATAGAGAGAAATGAGAATTATAGATTGCGTCACCTCCCCCCGCCTCGTCCCCCTCAAGCGACTGGTGGAGTTGACAAGGGAATACTACAATTGGAGCAAGCGTTGTGTTGACAACCCGCGCTCTAGTTATCACAGGTGGTACTACGTCTTCGCCGTCGAGTGCGAGAGGCGTGGCTACTCCCTAGAAAGAGTTCTAAAGAATGAGAACCAAACCCATTAGCGGAGCCAGAGACTTACTCGCCCAGATTTACCCCGACCTGTCCCCCGACGCCTGCCTTGTGCTGACAGTGAACAACCCCGCCCTGATGCCGGGGGGCGGCAAGCCTGTCCCCCTGAGTCGCCACCTTGTCCACGACGAGGAAGGTAGGCATAGGTTCCTGCTAGTGGGCAGGGTTACGTTTGGCAGAGAATATGTATTCTATTGTGAGGCATAAATGAAAAAATGCGAAGACTGTGAAGCCCCTGTGTATTGCAGGAAGTGCGGAAAGAAGTTAGTTCTGAGGAAAAAGATTTACCAAGCATATAGCACCGAAACTGGGGAGCGAGTTGATTATCATTATCATTACTGGTGTTGTCCTGATACGAATAGATTTTTAGAAGTTTTTTCTGGACATAGTTGTTTTGACGACGAACCTAGAGGAGAATTATAAATGAAACTACGCATTGTGAAATACTTATGTAAGGTCTGTAAAGCCCAGTTCATGATTCCTGTCACAATCAACGGCAAGGACTGTTGCCCCAAGTGTGGTTGTCCCCTGTGAAATCCAGAGTTCTCTACATCCTGCACAGGATACGAGACTTTCTGACGGGCTGGTATCCAGCCACTCGATGTTCACCGGAAGATGTGCCGATAGGAGGGTAGAAAAGATGAACAGAAAATATGTTTGGTTTAGTGTTTCGTTAGGAGTATTTACATTCCTGTTCGCTATGTTCTGCTTTGTAGTTGCCGTTATAGGTAAACCCGTGTGTCTTTTTCACGGGTTGATTTGCTTTGTTCGTCCCTGGTGGTGGTAGGAAAATATCCTAAGCGGGTTTTATCGCCAACCCATACGGCGGGTACACGGACTCTGAGAACTCCCGCCAACTGTACCTCTCCCCTCGCCCACCAAACGGGTTCCAGATTTCCACGAACCCACGGTTGATGCCGTCTGGTATCACTTTGTCCAAGACGACCCAATGCGGGATACCGGACGCTCTGAGTTCCCCTGTGGCTCCTGAGATGCGACATGCAATGACTATACGCCATTCGTTTACCGCGTTTTGTAAACGGCGCGGGGACAGGATGGGGACAGATTTATCCTTGAGGAGATTACTCAGGAGTTCCGTTTCTCCCCCGTAAACAGCAACCATATCCTTCAAGTCTGAAATCCCCGTCGTGTTAGCTTTGCCCCCGTGAAAAATCCTCTGGAACACAGAGACAGGCTTCGCCTCCCACTTCGTTAGCATGTTCTCAATCGTGTCGCCAAAGATGTAGCAAATGGAAGCCTCCCCACAAAGATTGAACTGCACGTTGTTCTTCCACACGATATACTGTGCGGCGTCATAAGGATAGGGGGTCTGAGACCATGAAAACACTGTGTTTTCTGGAAACTCGTAAGTCAGTTCCTCCAAGTAATTAGAATAGACTGTCCCTGAATAATTCTTATTGCGCGTGATGAACGATACGTTGGAATATTCCCCACTCCTCTCCCCCTCCACAACCGAACCCTGAGGCAAATAAAGCAGGACGCTACTGCCTGCGATAAGCGGGGTGTACTTAAGTATCCAAAACTTCACTTCGGTTTGGGGAGTTTGAACTTGGCAATCGAGTCCCCCAGGAGGAGGACGAGTTCATCGGGAACTTCGATACCGGCTTTCTCTAGCGCGTGGACGGTAATTTCGATTGCCTTGTTGTACTTGTCGCGCAGGGCATTGTACTTCGTCTCCCAATCCACAACCTGATCGTGAAGTATCCTGACATCGCTTTCCAGCGCGCTAATCCTGCTCTCGCGCTCGTTGCGGTGTCGGATAAGTTCATCTATTTTCTTGGCATCCTGAGAGCGAAGCCTGACCATCTCTATTCCTGCTTCATCCAGTCCTCGTACCTTGCTTCTAAGAGACGTGGTTTCTTGGTCTAATTTTGTGATGAGTTCCATTTTCTCGATGTACTGCTCGGCGGTCATCTCAGTCGTATGCAGGAGTTTATCCAAAGTTTCTGAAAAACGTTCCTGCCTTGTCTTTGACCACCAATCAACCCCCCGCGCTAGAATCAAGGCTATCGCCCCGCCTACTCCAAAGACAAGCACGTATTTCAGGAACTCTTTTACTGCGTCAGCCCAGAAGTTTGTCATGGGTTAATTTTATCTCCCTGCCCCACTCGTCACAACCATCACCTTATTGCCGCCGTTTTGATTTTATGCTCCGCTTTGGAACCCCTGCCTACCGCCCCGCATACATTACAGCGGAAACCAAGCCACAAACCTGTAGGGGTGGGGTACTGCGTAGACCACTTCAAATCAGCGGCTTCACATTTCGGGCAAACGTCCTTATCATGATTGGTGTAGATGTTTAGGTTCGGATGACTGGAAATCCAGGGCAGGAACTTTAGGTACAAGTCCTCTAAGAGTGGAGCGACATCTTTCTTGCAATAAACAAGCATCTTTGTAAGAGCGTCCTTGTCGCCCTTCGCGCACCTGTCCCAGTCATCTATCGTCATCTTGATTTTCCCGTCTATCCCAAGCAGGGTCTTGCCGAGGAAGTCCAGTCCATTCGAGGTGTGCGAGAACTTGTCTTTGGATACCCGGTAGGTATCTACATTCAGGTACGGCGAGGGCGGGTTGTATCCGTACTTAAGGAACTTGGTGTTCAGTTTCTTGATGTCGAAATTGATTCCGTTCTGGGTGACGATGATGTCCGCCTCGTCCATCAGTTTCCAGATGCCGCCGAGGATGGAACCTTCCTCGCGGGTGACTGCTTCCTTCGGAGTTACGACCGCCCCCATGATTTCGGGTTCAAACAACCACTTGGCGGCGTAGCACAGAATCGACCAGTCCTTGACGATATTCTCCGGTCGGATGTACTCGGTCTTCAAGTCCCAAATCCCCTTGACTTCCATGTAAAGCGTTTCGATGTCGAGGAGCAAAATCTTCGCGCTCCTCGGATGCCTCGATGGGGTGTCGTATCTTCCACATTTCGTACACTGTACTCTTACTCTGTGATTTCTGTTTCCCCGTCGTATCACTTTTCCATTACAGAACCTACATCGCAAATCATCTCCTTTGTTCGCTAGGCTAACTTTACAATCCGAATCCAATTCAAGTGACTGGAACTTGAGTCAAGAGTACAGTTAACTAGACTCCTGAACTTCACTGTATCGTTTGCTGTAAGTGATTCTATAAACGTACTGCCAAGTCGCTGTCCCGATGTAGCCTGGAACATCCCGTCCACCTTTGCACTCCCGTTGAGATATAGTGCAAACACAACGTTTGACGTGTTCACACTACAAAGACCCACAGAAAAGATGTAGATTCCTGTAGACGGGGCAGTGAAGATTCCCGACGACCACGCAGAGCCTACATTGGTGGTTATATTATTGAAGTCAATGTCTGTAGTGCCGTTGGTCAAAGTCTGGTTGGTGGTGCGGTTTGCTTCAAGATAAAGCGTAGACGACCCGCCTCCCGCCGAGCCTGTAACATTTACAGTTGCCGTGTTTCCAGAGACAGTTGCCTGAACGTTTGCTCCCACGAAGTTTATAGTGGAAACATTTCCCTGTGTAACCCCTTCGTCTTGGATGGTAAAAGTTCCTGTAGGAGGCGTGGAGTTTAGGCGAATTACCGTTCCTGAAATCGTGGCAGTTAGATTAGTCCCGAAGTCAATCCACGTCCCCGTCCCAAGAGGAACACCGTTCGAGAGTCCGTACACTCCGATGAGTTCGGCGGGGTCGGGAGAAATGTTTAGATTGAGAACCGTACCCGACAGGGAAAGCGTTGCTCTCTGTCCGGTAGCGTTTAGGATTGTCCCTGTCCCTACAGGTGTGCCTTCATCCCATCCCATAATCCCTAATAAACTTCCGCCTCCACTCGCTCCTGTCACCGCGTCCACAAACAGAGTCGTACCCGTCCGAACGACTGACAGGTTACTTCCGAAGTTCACAGTGGAGCCTGTCCCAACTACTACCCCGTCATCGAGAGCAAAGATTCCGATGTTGTCTATGGGATCAGGAGAGATGTCGAAAGCGAATACCGTCCCGCTTCGAGAGAGAACCGCGCGAGAACCGCGAACATTCAAAACTGTTCCCGTTCCGAGTGGTATCCCCTCGTCCATTCCAGCGAAGCCGAGAGTGTCTATTCCTCCTCCGCCTCCTGAAACCGTTCCTGTTTGCAGGACGACCCACCCGTTTTTCTGTCGTCCGTACACTTGCCCGTCGGCAGGGGCTTCTTTGACGAGGGGAACACCATTGGAAAGGGCTGTGCCGGAGAGATTGACGTAGAAATTTTGTGGATTGAATCCATCTCTCTTGAAAACTGTTCCTGATCGACCTACTTCTATGTAATTTCCAAAGTCTTGCGCTTCGATGTCGCCAAGTTGACCAATGATATGTTGATGATTGGCGTCCCATCCTGCAACAAAGACTGCTCCTGTTCCCTGTCCGTTGGTTATCCCGAAACTGTCGTCGTAGATTTCCAGCAGGCGAAGATTGCCTCCGTTTCCATCTCCGAACCCGATATAACTATTGGTCGGGAAGGTATCTGTGTCAAAGGAAAATAACTGGTGGTTTGCGCCGAGGTGAAGATGGTAATTCTCTTGAATTTGGGTTGTTCCAAATCTGGATATCCCCGAAGTAAACAAGGCTTGACCACCCAAATCAACGGTCTGATTTGCGCCCACATACGGAACAAATCCCGTTCCTCCACTCCCACCTCCTGATACATCTATGTTGAACACCGTCCCCGAAAGCGTAGCCGTAACCCCTGCGCCTACGAAGTTCAGGACTGTACCAGTTCCAAGCGGAACACCTTCGTCCCAACCCATCATGCCAACTGAGAAGACTTGGTTCATGTTGACGGTTGCGGTTCCTCCGCCTCCCACCCCCACCTCTACCAAGTCCAGTTCTATGACATCGGCAGTGATTCGTTTTCCTGTGCCATTTTCAAGATTGATCTGAATGGCGTCGCCTGGAAATAACTCTACCATCGTGTTCACAAAGATAGTATCTTCGGATATGTCGTCAGCAGTGGAATATCCCCTGGGAACAACCTGTCCCAACATTGTTACGGTGGCGTATCCGTTGAAAGGATTGCTGTCTACAGATATGATGTCCACCCACGCGCTGACGTTGTACCAACCATATCTAAGAACGCCGCGCCGAGTATTCGTTACAACGGTAGTTATATTGCTATCGTCAATGACTATCGCCCTGAGGTCTAAGTTGTTTTGTGTAACAACCGTACCTGTCATAATGGTGGTGACTTGGCTGTAGTATTGAGCAAACGCCGCGCTTCCTGTTCCGCCGCCCCCGCCCCCTCCGCCTCCTACGGATGAATTGAAGAACTGTCTCACGTCATATATGTTCTGCCAGGTAACCGCAGTCGTTCCAGAGACCAAGCGGACGCCCGCAATCGGCATCTGGTTTGTGCCTGTCGTTACTGGAAGGTAAGGAAGAACATCGGAAGTTCCGGTCAGGTTTGCCGAGAACATCCCCGTTCCCACAATCAGTTGCGTAGTCCTTGAGTCCCAGTCCATGCAGACTAGAACCATTTTGGCTAAGTGGTTTGTTGGGCGATGATTGACAATGTTGGGAGTTGGACTATCGGGAATGAAGTGCCAGCCAGAGTTCAATTGCGGATAGGACGCGACGATGGCGTTGGGCGCACCGAACGTACCAGAGGGGACGAGACTAAGGGGAACGAACTGCTTGGAGAAGATGAAGGCAACATCCCCGCCGCCGCCGTTATCGGGGTCGAAGGAATGGGAGTGACCATGCTTGGGCAGGAAGGACGAGTTCCACGTCGCATAACGCAGGTCATCTTTCCGAATGACCTCATAACGATTGACATTCCAGACAACGATAACTGCCAAGCCAAACTGTTCCGAAACCTTATCGTTGAACGCCTGAATAAGTTCCTGCTCTTTGGTATTGAGCATGACGTACACGAAGCCGGGGCGATTGGGAACCTCGACCACCTCAATCCCGTTCAGGTTGACCCCCATCGTCCCTGCCAGTTCCGTCTTCTTATTCTGCTTGGACTTGTCCTGTGTGCGGAGGGCTTTTTCGAGTCTGTCCATTACAGCATCTCCGGCGGGATGTCACAAATTCTGTAGATATGGAAACTGTGACCGTTGATGTGGTTTCCGATTGCGACCCCGCCGAAGTGAGATTCGCAACTGTCACCTGCGTCCATCAGGAGGATACCGGAAAGAGTAACGTTATTGCCTCCAAAACTTGCCCCTGGGTCGTTGAGTTGCCTGCCATATAACCCGTTCGCACCCGTAGTGTCGCCGCCTCTTGTGGGACTTTGGGTGATATAGAACACGGTATCCACAAAGTCACCAGCATTGTCGCTGTTGGTAATCAGGTGGGCGTGAACAGAATAAAGCCCGCGCTTGGAAACCAGAAAGCCTATCGTTTCATCATTCAGGGAGTATGTAGTTATTCCATTCAGCACACTGCCTACACTGGATTTTCCAGAAGTCCCCCCAAACCACCACGCGGCTCCGAAGTCCACCGTCGTTCCCGTAGGCGACGGGATGGGCGGGAAGAAAGAAGACGGGAAGGCAGAGGCGTGATAGGTAGGGTTGTCGAAACCCTGCGAGGGAGGGATGTCGGGGATGGGGATGGTCTCCCCTGCCTCTCCGGTTGTGATGATGGAAAATGTTATACGCGGGAGGAATGTCTGGTTACTTGCGTCCCATGTCCACGAAATAGAGGACGGGATATAGAGAGAAGAAATATTTCTACCACGCACGTTGTCGTCGGAACTTATGTCGATTTGAACTGCTTCCTGTGGAGCGATGTCGAGGTGAGAGAAGTTACCCGTCATGTCCATATCAATTGAGGGAAACTTGGCGTTCTTGAAAGCCAGAACGTTTCCCGCCAGTTGGTTGAGTTGTGCCTGATCTGTAAGGGCAAGACCCTGTGTGCGCTCAACCTTGCCGCGATAGGAGGGGGCGTTGCCGGGGGCGTTTGTCATGAGGGCAGAGAATGTTCCGGTATTTGAACCCGCATAAGCAATCCCGCCCATCTCAATAAATGAGGTGGTGTTGGCAAGTTGTTCCTCGATGCGAGGTTCGTTCATCCAGTCGCGTTTTTCAATTGACATGACCGGAGGAAATGTTCCGGTTGCGTTCGGCTGTGCGTAGGCGTCCACTTCCAGCCACAACTTAGACTGCTTGTCCGAGATAACGGAACCGACAAGGGCGGAACGAATCAAGGAGTCGATGGCGTCGTACAAAGACCCTCGGTCTGCATCGTAGAATTGAATCTTCTTATCTTCCCCAAGAAATTGCACATCGGTTACGTTCAGGACAGTTGTGTGCCATCGTAGGTAGTGATAGATAGCCCGCCTGACATCCATGTCCTTGAGTTCAAACCACGTAGTCGGGGTGACTTTGGATTCAACTGAACAGGAGAATCCTTCGCCCTGTTTCATGATGGCGGAAATGGAACCTGCCGAAAGTTCTACAGTATTTTTCTTGTAGTTTATCCGAATGGAGTCATCGAGAATATAGCCAGAGAAAACTACGTTGGTTGGATTTCTGCCAAAGGAAACCTTCTCTGACCCGTACCAGTTCTCAGCAAAGATAACGACAACGTCTCCCTCGGCAATGTCTATCACTTCATGCAGGGTGATTTGGGCAGTGTAGCCGCTTTCGCCGCGCGAGCCGTCCAGAGAGTTGAGTTCCCACTTGAGAGGCGGAGTACCCGTCCCGCAACCAGGATAGTCGTAGACGGAGATATAGCGATAGGTGGGGTCAATAGACCCATTCGAGCCAGAAACGCTCAGGGACGTTACGTAGTGACCTGGGGAGGCATAGGAAACCGTGCCGGGGTTGGCGAGTGTAGACGTGGAGGGGGTTCCGCCCTCGAATGTCCAGAAGTAGGATAGGGTTCCTGAAACAAGATTGTACGTTCCTGACGAAGACCAGTCTGATTGAGCGATGCCGGAGGAACAGTCTCGGAACACCGCGCGGTGACTGCCTGCGTTGACGAAGGTTCCGAGGATGCTGTTGGCATTAGTGTAAACGATGTCGTAATCCTTGAGGAAGACAACTGCGTCAAAATTGGCAGAATTGTGAATAATACGAGGATAGCGAGCAAAGATGCCCCATGCGTTTACGACGGAAATTATGTCATTATCAGCCCAAGACACATCGGAATTTTCGGCTACAACAAATTCTATACTGCTTGTAGAACGAACTCTGACTCTTCCTTTTTCTCTGGAAGGATTTGTCCCGTCATAGACAATCATTGTTTGGTCTACTTTAACATCTGTGTAACTTCCAATCGTTACTGTGTCAAAAGGAATAGTCCTTGCCCCGCGAGTAACTGCACCGTTTACAAGTGCCTTGAAAACGACGCGTGGTTTGTAGATGGAAAGAAATAATTTCGTTTGTTGTGGTTTTTGACGGGCTGTCGCTAATTGCGAATCAGACAGTTTCATGCTTGCACCAATAAAACCAATTTAACTTCCGTTAAAAACTCCTCTGCGAAGTATTCTGTAAATTCAGGCTGACGCAGAATCGTGCCACTGAAATCCTTATAACCGAATACGCTTCCGCGAAAATCGGGCAATCGGGCAACAACCGTTCCTGTTGCCATGATGCTGAAATAGGTCAACAGTTCGTAAAATTCCTGTTGTGATTCTAAGTTGAATGTCATTTGGAATTCACGTAAACGGGGATAAATAGCCACGCCATTCCCGCCTATCCCTAACGAATCCTGTGTCACCCATCCTGCCGATGACGGCGCGAGCATGAGTCCTGTTCCGTTGAAACCTATCATCTATTCTTACTCCTGTTTATCCGGCTCACAACGTCGGCTGTGGCATCTTGCGAACGCTGTATTACGCGCGCTTCCAAATCCGGGGACAAGTTCAAATCGACTGCAATCCGAGTTTGCCCGTTGTTACCGTTCATTCCGTCCACGCCACTCAAAGGCTGTTTACTCTTGAGGGAACCGAGTTTCGAGAGGGGTGTGATGGTCACTAGTTCCGGCTCCCCGCCCTCACCGAAGGTCGCTGTGGTGGGCTTGGTGGCGACGAACTGTCCGCCTTTGGCAAGACCACCGACGTAAGTTCCCAAATTCGTTGTTCCCATCTGTCCTGAAAAATTGAAACCAGAGAACGAACCTCCGAATCCTGCCAACGTGCCCTGATACTGGGCAATGACAGCCGCGATTTGCTGTAAAAACCCACTTGCTTGACCAAGCATGGCTTGATACCCCTGTGCAGTAAGGTTTGCCAGAGAACCATTTGTGCCATAGTAGCCATTAAGTAAGTTATATAATTTCTGTGCGGCGTCCGCGTTTAAGTTATATTCTTCGGCAATCTTGTCGGAGGCGGCTTGGATTATTTCTTTCTTCTGGTCTTCCATTCTTGACATTTCAATCGCATGGTCTTGTTCCATGCGCGCGCGCTTTGTGGCTTGTTCTTCATCGAAGCGTTGCAGGCGGACAGCTTCTTCCTCTGCCATCTCCTGTAGACGCTCGGCTTCCTGCGCCTTCATTTGCTCTAGGTCTTGCTTGTGCTGTTCGTCCGCGTCCTTCTTCCGCAGATTGTTCTCATTAATCATGTTCTGCTTTTCCATGTTGTACTTATCAATGAGTCGCAGAACTTGTTTGGCGTCACGTTCCCTTAGAGCATCTTCGAGGTCATACAGGAACTTCTCGCGCAGTTGCCGCATCTGTTCCTGAAACTTGCGTTCGTCATCCTTTTCCTTCTGGCGGTACTTGTCGTTGGCTTCCTTCTGGCGCAGGGCAAATTGCCGCTGTGTTTGCAGGACATTGAGGTTGTAGTCTTCGACAATGTGTTCGCGTTCAATTGCCGAATCCTGATCGAAGCGTTGGAGTTTGAGTTGGAAATCCTGCTCAGACTGTTCCATTTTCTTTTGCAGGTCTTCGAGGGACTTCAACATATCCCGAAGGGCGTTCTGAGCCTTTGATGTGTCGATACTGTCGAGCGCACCAGCAAAGTTTTCTACAGCGGCGGTTGGGGTGTCAAGTGCTTGTCCGAAATCGGTTGTATAGGATTGTGCATCTGCTACGCCTTGCTTGAAGGCATCTGAGACTTCCTTCAAATTCTTAGCAACGTTGAGGCGGCTAAAGAATCCCTCTCCCTTGATTTCGTTTAGTTTTGTGCCTGCGGCGATGAGTCCCGAAATAAGAGCGACGGTTTGTCTTATTGTTCCCTGATTTTTTACTAACCAGTCGTTTAGATTTTGAAGCTGAACAACCAGACCCTTGAAGTACTGAATCAGAGCAGGAGCAAGGTCGCCCCCAATGGTGGTTAGAAAGTTTTGCCACGCGGCTTGCACCTTGCCAACTTGTCCCTCTACAGAATTGAAATAGGCATCGAGGTCTTTCTTTTCCTGGTCGGTAGATTTACCAAGAATAGAGAGAGTGGCGGCGGCTTTTACTTTTGTCTCTGCGTCACCGGAAAGATTCTGGTAAGCCTTAGAGGTCTCTACAAGTTTCAGACGCAGGGCTTCGGCTTGGATGGCATCGTCAGAGATAGAAACACCTAAGTCTCGAATCCCTTGTGAACGACCTGTGAGGAGTCCGGTCAAAACTTGGGACTGGACTTGCTCAAACGAGAGTCCCAATGCCTTGTTTCTTACAGCGAGAACAGTGATGTCTTCGGCTAAACTGGCGATCTGTTTTTTATTGAAACCAAGTTCTTTTGTGAACAACGCGACTGACGAAACGGCTTTAGTAGCATCTACTTTGGAAAGCATTGGGTCGAGTTGTTGTAAAGCATTAATCGTCTCTTGCAGGTCTTTAGGGCTTATGTCTACGCCCTGCTGAGACAAAATCCGTTCGGCGTTGCGAATGTTGTAAAGTGCGCCTTCCATCCCCTGCAAGTCTTTGATGGTGTCAGAAATCGTGGTCTGAATGAGTTGGAAGAACTGGAAGACGCCAAGGGCAACTAGAGTACCAAGGGCAGTCCGAACAACATCTATCGCGGCTCGAAACCCTTTGGCTTCCTGTGTGCCGACAGATAGTTCGTGATTGAGTCCCTTGACTGCCAGTTGCGCTTGTGCGGCAGGTGCGCCCATTGCCTCAAGTTGCTTGGCAACTTCCCCAAACTGCGCGCCTGTAGTTTGAGAAACGGTCTTGATAACTTCTTTGAGTTGGTTGACGGTCTGTTGATTACTGCCGCCAATATTTAATTTGCCCGCCGCCTGCAATTTCGTGAGTTCGGCGCGCACTAATTCAATTTGCTGTGTCTCGTTTTTGAACGAAGCAGAGAGACCTTGATTTTGTTTGGTCAGGTTCTCGACGGCAACGGATACTAGGTTGGTATCCTTCAAGAGTTCAGGGAAGGACTTTCCCAGTTCCGCGCCCACGTCTTTGAAGGGCAGGTTGGTCGATTTTTGCAGGTTGGCAATCGTTGTTTGGACGAGTTTTAATTGCTCCTGGTAGGTCGCAAGACCCTGGAACTGCCCCTCAAACCCAGATGTCCCCGCCTTCGCAGTCGATAGGCTGGCAAGTTCTCCTTGCAGGACTTGAAGTCTCTGGGCGTACTGGGCGGCGGAGGGGTTGGTCAGTTCCTTATTGACAACCGATAATGCCGCCTGCGCGTCTTTTGCAGAAACCCCCATCCTCTGTAGTCCTGCGGCAACGTCTTCATAGTTCGCGCCTGTCTGGGCAGAAACTTCCTTGATCGTATCCTGCAAACTGGCAGACACTTCGGCAGGTGTTCCAGCGAGGTTGATCTTGCCTCTGGCTTGCAGTTCACTCAGGGCGGCGTTTACTTCCGCGATGGTCTGCTGGACGGGCTTGAAAGAGGCAGATAACCCTCGCGCTTCGTTGGAGAGGTTTTGTATGGCAGTAGAAACGAGGTTCGTGTCTTGGAGGAGTTCGGGGAAAGATTTTCCTAACTCTCTCCCAATGTCCTTGAGGGGGAGATTGGTTTTCTTCTGTAGATCGGAGATTGTTTTCTGGACGAGTTGAAGTTTCTCTTGGTAAGAAGAAAGATTCGTAAATTGCTCTCCGAATCCTGTGGGTGTTGGTGAGTTTGAATTGGCAGGAGCGACGGTTTGTGGACGTTTTAGGTTATTCAGTTCGGACGTGAGGAGTTGAAGTTTCTTTATCTGCTCCCCTATGGAAACATTGGCTTCCTTGACAGAACCGTCGAAATTCATTTCTGATTTCGCGGCGTTTGAATCTTCTGTGGCAAATCTATTCTTTGCCTGCGCCGCCTTCGCTAAGGCTTCGGTCTGCTTGAAAACTTCGTCTGTAACAAAGACGCCTTGCTTTTGTCCTGCTGGTGTCTGAAAACCAGTAAAGGGGTCTTCCCCTGCGCCAACCTGTTCCTTTATCTGGGCAAGGGTTGTTTTCCAATTTTGCCCAAGCGAACGAGAATAGTCCTGTAACTTTCTGTTAAGGAGTTCTGCTTTTCCGGCTACTGTTTCAGCCTGTTCTTGAACATCTTTTAGGGCTTGTATGGCTTGAGAAGCGTCGAACTCAAGTCTTTGGGTTACTATCTCGTCTGCTATTCAGTCCTCGAAGGAAGTCTACATAAGAAAAGAATTTCGTTTCTTTCATACCTCTCATGAACAAGGTGGAGGCGACAATTCCATTCAGATTCTTTGGCAAAGTCTTATACATGATCTTTAATGAACTCAGCAGTGTGCCAGGGATTGCGTGTTGAAAAATGTACTGCGTCTGGTCGATCAAGAGTTTCTTGTCCTCTTTTGGTAAAGCGTGTTTGAGGACGAGGTAGAGTTCATGGACTTGGCGGAGAGTTAGTTTCTTTGGTTTGATTTTTCTTTTGAACAACAACGGTATCTCTCAGGGGGTTGAACTCCATCGGCATCCCGCTCACGTCCTCCACCAGTCCTACCGGAAGGAAGTCGGCGCGGAACTTCATTTTCTTGATCGGGGGAATGGCAACCTTCATCCAGTATGGGCGAGGTAGGGGTTTGAAATGGTTCTTCTTCGTGCTTCGGTTGTAAGGATAAGCCACGTCCGACAAAGAATACTGAAATTCCATTTCCAACTGCTCATCGGTGAGGATTTCCTGAATGTATCCAAAGGCTTCATTTACATCCAATTCCGCGATGAAGTCGGAAGTCCATCCGTAGGTCTTGGCGATCATGTGCGACCACATTGCCCACCCGCGACCTTCGTAGTCCCAGGAAACGGGCTTGCCGTTCTCTTTGGGGACATCCTTGATGAGGGGGAGTTTTCCGTCCGGTTGGTTTTCCTTGAAAGCCTTGAGTAAAGAAAACACGGTGGTTTCCCAGGTTTCTTTATCAGAAACGTTTGAGGCGACTGAAAGATAGGCGAACACCCTGTCAGGGAATTCACTGCTTCCAGTCGCCTCTACTAGATTTTTCTTTAAACTTTCGAGTTCGAGATACTTTTTAAATCCGAGTGTCAACGGTTTGGTTTTATTGTTTTACGGCAATGCGCTCGGATCGAAACGAGCGATGACGCCAAACCTTTGGGTCGTGGGCTTCGTGTCATCCGCGTAACTTCTCAGCTTAAGCCCCGAAATTGTCCAGGGTTCGCCTTGCTTGAAATCAATCGTCCAGGCGTCTACGAATTGGGCGCGGTGGAGATTGAAGTACAGGGCGTCGCCAGTGTCTTCGTCGTAAATCTTGGGGGCAAAAACGTGGTAGAAGCGGTTGTTGTTGATGCCGCCGATTCCAGCCTTCTCAAACCCGGAGCCAGTGGTCGGGGTCGAGATGTTGAGCAGGACAGCCAGAACGGTCGTCGGGAACAGCGAGAGAACGGTCAGGTTGAATTCCACGTAGTCCCGGCGTTGGATGGTCGCTTTCGTACCAACCGTATCGCAACGGACTTCGTTCATCGTCAACCCTTCGGTCAGAGATACGTCCTGCACACAACCGATCTGACGAACTGGATAAGTTACGGAGCCGGAGAGACCCCAGTAGTACCCATCCGAGTCAGGATTTCGCAGGAGTGCGGCGGACGCATCTTGGACAAAAATATAAGGCGATCCTTCGAGATAAATTTCCTCTTGCGTGACAAGAGTACCCTGAGGAGTGCCAGTTACTAAGGCGGGCATGTTGCCTCCTTTTAGACTAAATCAAAAACTTTGTTCCCGTCCTCGTTGAGTGCGCCGCAACACGACTTACTCCCGATGCGCTTACTCAACAGGGGTGGAACGTCTTCTGAGAGAACCATGACAATTGCGCCCGCGTCTTCCCACTCGTACCTTTGACCTGATGTAGTCCCGACGTACACCAGACGGGAGGGGTAAACTGAGCGAACTGCAACTTCTGTATTAATTTTACTAGTCGCTAAATGTTTATCAAGTGCAGAAATCGTGGTTTTTGAGTGTGCCATTTTTACATTCCTCTAACGCAGATTTTATGTTGCAGATGTATAATACGGTATATTTCGGAGCGAAGCCAAATGGAAAACATAATAAAAAGAAGGTTCGGAAGACTTTTTGTTTTACGAAAAGTCGGCAGGATTGGCATTAAGAACGGAAAATACGAGTGTATATGTGACTGTGGAAACCTTTGTTATCCTCATTACACAAGCCTGTTATCTGGAACAACTACAAGTTGCGGGTGTTTTGCAGTGGAGGTTACGAAGGATAGCTCGAAAATAAAAGAAAATGACTTTCCGTCTATTTTGACTGAATTCATTTTGTCTGGAAAAACCCTTGAAGAAATAGGGAGTATTCACGGGGTTACAAGAGAGAGAATTAGGCAAATACTTTGTATTTTTGGAAGTAAAGAAGCCAACTCTCTTAGGAAATCTGTGAAGAAATTCTCCGAAAGAGGAGAGATACTGGAAAAGAAAAATAAATCTAGAAAAGAAAAAAACAGACTTATTGCTGAATTCTGGAATAATGTTGACATCAGGGGAGCGAAAGATTGTTGGAACTATACCGGCAGTGTGGCTAACGGAGGGTACGGAACATGCTCTATAACTGTTAATGGAAAAAAGATAAGAGGTTCGCACAGGATGTCTTGGTATTTTTATAACGGAGAATTTCCTAAAAATTCTTGGGTTTTGCATAAATGCGATAATCCTTCGTGTTGTAATCCAGATCACTTGTATCTAGGAGACGCAAAGAAGAACGCAGAGGACAGAGAGGAAAGGGGTAGGGGAAACAAGTTTGCGCTTTCCCATCAGGAAAAACTTCTAATATCTTCATTGAAAGCAAATAACCACAACGAAATTTGTGAACTCGCAAAACGATTCAATGTAAGTCCGGTTACCATATCAAGAAACATTAATGGTCAATACGAAGAACACGTTAGAAAAAAAAGGAATAAAAGACATAAAATTGATAACAGTATGCGCGAGTGCTTTTTGGTAGATTACCGAAACATGAAGCCTTCGCAATTAGCATCGAAGTACAATATTACAGAAGGAACGATTTATACAACTCTAGACAGATTTGGTATATCTAGAAATAAATTTATGCACTTTGAACTAAGCACGAAAAGTTGACTTCTGCGACCCAACTGTCCGTGTCCCACTCTGGCACATCTGCGGGCATGACGGACACCAGATTGATTGCTGTGAACTTGACCCCTCCCGCCGTGAATGGGTGTTGCCAGAACTCCGTTGCCACGATCCCTGCAATCTCGTCCGCCGTTTTCGAGGACTTTTGCTCCTCGTAGATACGGATGGTGACCTCGGACTTGAAGATGTTACAGGTGTTGTTGGGTAAAGTCGGTGTAAGGATGCCGAGTTTGACGCGGATGTTGGGGTAGTTGAAACCCGTTCCTTTCCACTTTTCCTCTCGGATTTCTTGGGCAGGGACGCGGGCAGTAACGTTAGTGTTGGCTTTCAACTTGGAAACCCAAGCCGTTTGTATCATCGCATTGTTAATCATTTTCTTACAAAAGCCTTCCTTATCGTGCCGACATAAGCATCCCGCATTTCCTTCGTCAGTTCCCCCCGGATGCTTTTGCGGACTTCTGCGATGGCGGGGCGAAGGTAGCCTTTACCATCCCCCGCAGGCTTGACCCCCGGATGCTCGACAAAACGAAAGATAGCCTTCCCCGTAGTGGCTGACTTCTTGATAAGTTTCCGCCCCCCGTACCACGTCCCGTCGGGGTCGGCGGACAGTTTCTCCCAGGGGAAGGCGAGTACTTTAGCTTTCTTGGGGGTGATTAGAATCCTGCCGTCCGCCTGTTGCCACTTGGAACGCTTCTTGCTGGTGGCGTGGATACCGGAACCGTATTCATACGCTCTGGCGTCTCCTTTTTCAGAAACAGCATTTACATTGAAACCTATCGCTCCCCCTCTCGAATCTGGCGACGTTGCAGTAACCTCGATGTGCTTTGGTTTACCGGGGGCGGAGTTTGCCTTCTTTTGAATTTGTTGCGCCCATTCTTTTGCCTTGACGCGCAGTCTGTCTCTAAGTGTGTCAGCCAAATACTAATCCGTTTCTAATCCAAAAAATATATATTAGTATATAATACGAAAATCAAACAACAGGAGATAAAACATGAAAATAAATTGGAAATTCACAGAGCGTTGGGGATGGTCTGGAATTGACAAGGATGGAAACATATACAATCAAGGTCATCTTCGCGAAACAACATCTGCAATCCTTCCAGATGGTCGAGAAGGCGGCGACTGGGAACCAAAAGGCGCGCTTGAGAGTGCCAAGAGACAACAGAAACCAACGGCTGATTACGAACTCTGGAAGAAAAGACTTCTCCCTGAATAATTTATTGCAAATTATTGTCATGACTAGCACCCCATCGCTTTAACGTGATACGGATTTGGTTTTCGTCCAGCCAGGGGCTTGCAGACGCGCGTTGGATACCTATCACTCTGAATTTCTTGCCTGAATACCATCCATAGTCAGGCTTGGTGATTTCGATCTGGTCGTTCTCCTCGATATTTATATTGCCCGGAAAGAGTAGTGCGCTCCAAATTTGTTGTGTGTCTACACCTTGCTCTAATAAAGCCATTGTCGCCTTTTCAGCTTTGATACGAATGACAAGGTTTTCATAGGCAACTGTCCCACTTGGTACACTGCCCCCAACAGAGTCGTCTTGCGGATACGAAAAACGGATAAGTCTACAGATGCGAACGTGTCCGGCAGGCAATGTTACCTCAGCAAGAGAGAGGGAATTGCTCTCTTTATAGTGGACTCCAAAAGTTGGGCAATTTTCTGCGCCTTTGCAGAGTTTCCGAAAGAGGTTCTTTTCAGGTCGGTACGATATTCCCGATAGTCAAGCGAGATGAATTCCTTCACCCCCACGTCGCCCGTAGCCTCGTTTTGGGACGGGAAAATCATTTCGTTTAGGGAGATGGTTGCCGCCATCGTGAGCGCGAGGAGAACAGAGGGCTGGCTGGCTACACCTGTTGGCAAACCCGCCTGATAAGCAACCTCAATCCGGTAGGGAACTTTCCAGTTACAGTTGCAGTAATTGAACAGACATCCGACATCCAGATACCCAAAGGTATCGTCCCAGATAAACACGCACCCCGAATTTCTTTGCAGGTCACAGTGAACACCTACAAGGTCTTTTGAGATAATGTTGACCGCGTACACCTGTTCGACGTAACCGTAGTCAGTGACAATGCGGGGAGTGTAGGGGTACGTCCCGGTCACGATGGTCGGGAGCAGGAATGTATGCAGGAACGAGGTTGCCTGCTGTTCAGCAATCAGGTAGGCGGCGGAGCGTTGGGCGGCATTGAAGGAGCCGGTTGTCCCGCCGTATTGAATGAAGATATTGTCATTTAAGATGATAGGCGAATTATACGGATAGACGTTCATAGGTTAATTTTACTGTCTGCGGGGGTTATGTCCAATCAAGGTTACCAGAAATCTGCCTCCCCCTTCCAGTCACTAGGGTTGGGACTGCCCCACGACATGAGGGGAGAGTTTAGCCATCGACTCTTGAATGTCATGGAGTTGAACTGCAAAGGAAAGGCGACTTGCTTCTTCTCTGCTGTCGCACCCGTATAATGAGAGCCGCGCGCCTCGGCGTTCATAATAATCTTCAATCCAGAGGAACGCACCTTGAGGCAGTAATCCGCGTCCTCATACGTCCCCATCCCGTAGGCTACCTCGAAGCCCCCCAGTCTGTTGAACACCTGTCTCTTAGTCATCAGGCAAGCCCCCGTTACACCCCAGACCTCCCTTGTGACGCAGGTTTTCGGGTTATCGGGAGACCAGCCGACCAGAGGATGAATAACCTCGCCCCGAATATTCAAGGCAAGCCCTACATGCTGGACTTTGCCCGCCGGACGGTTGGGGTGGGTAGACGTGGTGGGGAATGTCAGTTTTGCGCCGACGATGCCGACTTGGGGGTTTTTCAGGGTCTCGACCATCTTGTCGATTGCCCCCTCCTGTAGGATGCAGTCGTCGTTCAGGAACAGGATGTAGGGAGCAGAACCCATGCGCGCACCTTCGTTGTTGGCGGCGGCGTAACCGAGGGGCTTCTGTAACCGCTTGGTTTGTAGACCCTCAAAGAGTTCGGCGTTGGAGATACGCTCCTCGGCGTCCGAGGCGTTGTCAATCAGGAATACGTTCACGTTGTCGGGCAGGGCATCTAGGCACTCTCTCAGGAAATCCCAACGCCCGCCAGTGACGATTACTACGTCCACTTGGGGAGAAACACCGTGTTTTCTTTGTCTACTCACCAGTCCATCTCCTCGACCGTGTTTACAAGGATTTCGTAAAGTTGGTCTGAAATATTGAAGCGTTCCTTGTTTATCTTCAAAGATTCAACAATGCTCCCGTCGGAGTGACGCAGGCTTGCCGCCTTCCAGTCTGCGACCATCTCAAGCAAATCCAGCAGGGACATTCCGTTGATTCCGTTGTCCCAGTATTCGGGGTGGTGAGAGTTGTTTTCGTAGTGGTGTTTGAGAGCAACTCCCATCTGCTTCAAGGTTTCTTTGTATTCGTCGCTCCCGTAAGTGAGTTCACGAAGTTTCGGGGTGAACTCGTCGTACATAGACTTTTCAGGTTCTTCCAGTTTGCTTTTGTCATGATTTTGAGCGCGACCGGAAAGGTTCCCCATCGCTTCAAGGATTAGGGATACAACTTTTCCTATATGGGCTAAGGTGTCACCTGTGCTATCGTAAGTCATTTCGCCTCCCGAATCCCGCAAGCCATCTCGAACAGTTGAATATAATAATCATCCCAATTTTCAGAAGGAAGTTCGTCATCTCGACAAACCTTGTCTCTCAGGTAATTCCTTATTCCAGTCCCCCATCCATGATGATATGTAGCCCACCATGTCTTAGGGTCTTTCGAGTGGAAACCTTTGGTTGTTTCGATGATTTCATCTGTCAAGATGTTTTTTAATTCTTCGATGGACTTCTTAACAATCCATTCTGGACAATCTCTTATAAAGTCATCCAGAACTTTAGAAATATCTTCTTCGTAATCAGGCACTTTTCACCTCTGTTATTTCACGGATTTTTTCATCTAACTGCTTCGCGGGGACATCCCAAGTTTTACTCTCGATGAAAGCGCGCGCTTTCTGGGATGCAAGATTCCAAATGGGAGTTCCTGCCATCGTTTCAATGACATTTGCCCCTTCTGTGATTCCGAACATATCGCGCCTTTCATTGCCCCAGACATCGCAAAAAGAATAATCGGGAGCAATCAGAAAGCCCCGCCCCTCCGCCAGCAGTTCACTGATTGCCCCCGTATCCGTCGCAACCACAGGAAGCCCGCTTGCCATCGCTTCCATGATGGGAAGCCCCAAGCCCTCCGCCTTTGAAGTCAGCAAGAAGCAGTCTGACATGGCATACAGACTCCAAAGATTCTCTTTTGGCATCCCCCGGTTCATCGTCATGACTTCCTGATTGATCCCCAACTTCAAGGCTAAATCCCGTATCTTCCACCCGAAAGGTGAGTCCACGCGCGTAACAAGTATGTGCCTGACCTTCCGTCCCCTCTTTTTCAGTTCGCTTGTGACCGAGAGTGCCGCCCACAGGTTCTTCCTTTCTTGGTTGTCTGCCACCGTCAGGATGACAAACTCGTCCTCCTCAATCCCCATCCCCTTCCGCAGTCCAACCTTTTCTTCCGCTGTCGGGACGTGCCAGAACTCCGAGTCGATGCCAACTTGCAAGTGGTCTACTTTCTTCAAACCAGCTTCAAGTCCCGCCTGCTTGCCAAGTTCCGAGATGAAGAACGTCCACGAAAAGTTGAACATCTGCGCCGTCCAAGACATCGTGAGAGGAGGATTTTCCAGAGGAGTGATGGCGATGTAGGGTTTCTTGTACTGGGCGAACTTCTCGAAGAACATGATTTGCATGGGAATATCCAGAGCGACGATGATGACATCTGGGTTCGTATGAGGCATGACGCACAGGTTGTGGACGAGGGCGTGGGCGTCGTTGGTATCCTTGCAGGGGATGATGGAGAAAGGGTAATTGTGTTCCTGCCCCAAGTAGGAGAGTCCGACGATGCGGACTTCGTGACCCATGCGGGCGAGTTCTGTGAACAGGGGGACAGAGATGTAGTAGTAGCCGGAGCCAGAGAAATCGCAGTCTGTTACAACGAGAATTTTAGCCATTCAACACCTTGCTTTCCCATTCGTCCAAGATTCTGTCGAGTGAGAATCTTTCCTTCGCTTTTTCCTGCATCTCAATCTGCCTATCCTTCAAGTAAGGGTCATTCAAAGTTCCGATGGCGGCTTTCACGAAGTTCTCTATAAAGTCCGGCTCGTATGCCGACCCCTTGATTCGTATTCCAAACTCATTTGTCGTTTCTATTGCGCCTGCCTGTGAAGTGATAGGTATTGCCCCTGCTACCTGTGCCTCTGCTACTGCAATACAAAAAAGCTCAGGATATACCGAAGGGTACAACATCACGTCTGCCTGCAACTGCTGACCAATCAACTTATCGCGCTTAATAGCCCCCATATAGTTCACGTTCGGCAGTCCAGCGAACGGAAGTCTATAGGGGTCGAGGCAGGACTTCTCGATGTTGGCGTCCCACAATCGCCAGTCGGACGTGAGGACAAGGGAGGCGTCGGGGACATCCCGAACGATTTGCGCCCATGCCGCATGGAGTTGAAGCGCGCCCCGGTCGGGGATGGAGGTGTAGATGCAGCGCTTGGAAACTTTTTCGACGTGTCCTTCGTAGTCGTCCACGCGGACGGGGAGGTCGATAGGGATGGTTTCCTCGATGCCGTACATATCCTTGAAGTACTTGGAGTGGAAGGGGGAGATGGTAACGATTTTCTCCACGAACTTTGCGAAGATGCGGAAGTCGCCAACGGTGTGCTGGTCACAAGAGAGCCAAATCCTCTTGCCCTTCGCCCCGTACATGCGCTCGTTAGGAGACCGAAACACCACAAGGTAATCCCGATTTTCCAGCGGGTCGAACTCGCTCAAGCCCTTCTGCTTGAAGGGGCTGGCGTCGGCTTCGGAGGGGTCGTTGTAGAGGGTTACATCGTACCCCCGCTTCTCGAAGCCTTCGCAGAGCGTCAGGAGGGCGAGTTCTGCCCCGCCGACACCGAGGCGACCATCGTGACCGAAGATACTTTTGTAAGTCACATTTAAGGGGCTTCCATCATTAACTAACCAGTGCATCACTTTCTTTTTCATTATGCCTCGTAGTCCGCTGTAATAGCGTAGAAGTAGTCTTGCCATTCTGTTCTATCTTCAACTTCGATATGATGTGATGGGCAAAGACTAATTAGATTGTATGGTTGACAGTTATTTTTATCCCTGTTGATATGATGAACATGAAGTTTTTCGTCTTGTCCAATATCGTTGTAGTTACAGTTCGGATACTGACAATTTCTGTTATCCCTGTTTCTTATTTGTTCCTTCAATGTTTTGTTGAACTCTTTGGGATACTTTGAGCGAATTCCACCCCGCCAACGAGGATTCTTTTCGCCAGTGAGTTTATTACAATCTGGACAGCCGTGACCATTTGAAATATTTACCCAATTCATTTTGAATGTTCTGTTGCAGTTCAAGCACTTCCAATCTAGTTTCTGGTAGCAATTTACATACTGCGTTGAGATAAGTTGAATTGGGATGTTGGAAATTCTGCGACTAATTTCCTCTGGTGTTAATTGCTCTTTGCGAGAACACCTAGAACAACCATGTCTTGAAAGTTCCTTCATAGTTGAAAGAAATTCGCGTCCGCATTTTTCGCAACGAAACGCTAGTTCGCTGTTTATGTTTACGTAACTTCCTGAAATATAAGAAAATCCTTTCTTTTCTATTATGTATAAATATCTCTGAAAGTTGTATTCTATTTTGTTAGGAGGGGATATTCTTCGCCGTCTCGACTTGACGTTTTCGTTATTGCAAAATTTGCATCCCTTTATTTTTGATAAGTTATGCCAACTACACCAGAATAATTCGTTGTGAGTTAAGCATTTCCATAACAGATTTTCATGCGCGCTTATATATTCTCTTGAAACAAGAATATAATGCTTGTCTTTTGTTAGTTCATCTATTTCTTCAATAGAGTATTTCTTTCTTCTGACAAAAATAGCGTTTAGCACAATTACCTCTTTTTTTCGGCAAAAAACCAGTATTCATGAGGCGTAACAACTTCGGGCGTGTTTGGGTTACGAGGTAATGAATCAACTTCGTTCCATACTACATTCCATCCGGCATTGTCAAATAGATTCAACCATTGGTCGGGATACAATATGTAATAGTGATTGGGCGAGCCTCTAGTGCCGTACCATTCGGGGGTAGGCACAACGACACCGAGCCACTGTTTCGAGACTCGATACCATTCCATCAGAGTCAGCAGGGGGAAGGGACTGTGTTCGAGCGAATGTCTGCTGAACAAAAGGTCGTAGCTTTCATCCTCGTATTCCAAGAACGACAAGTCCATCTTCTTTACATTCCTGCCCGTGTCTTTGGCGAACAGGTAGTCGTCGCCAAGCGTGATACCTTCATACTTGACGCCCCACTCCTCGAAGAAGCCCTGAGCGAATCCTTCCCCACATCCGAGGTCAAGGCAGGAATGGCATCCTGTCAGGCGGGACATCCAGTGGCAGATGACCTTGTACGTGAGGGCGGAGTGTCCGGGGTCTTCGGGCTGACGATAGATACTGCCCGCCAGTTTGGTTAGATACCTGTCGTGGTTAGTCCAGTCGCGCATATTGACCTATAAACTCTCTGATTGTCGCAATCATATAATCCATCCTCGGTTCGTCAATCTGCGGACTTACGCCTATCCAGAATGTTCCATTCGAGATTAGGTCACTATTCAGGAGCGTCCCGAAAACCTTGTGGGGAATGTGGTGGAAAGCGGGCTGGTGTAGGAGATTGCCCCCGAACAGCATCCGTGTCCCAATCTGGTGATTTTCCAGATATTGCGTTATCTCGCGCCGCGTGAATGGCGCAGTAGTCTTGACTGTCAAGTGGAACCCGAACCAAGAGGGGTCGGCGTTGGGGAGGGCTTCGGGCAAGATGAAGAACTTGTGGTATTCGTCAAGGGCTTCCCGCAGTCGTTTCCAGTTCAGTTTCCGTTGTTCTTCAAACTGCTTGAGTTTCCCCAACTGGGCTACGCCAATGGCGGACTGCAAATCGGTAATCTGCAAGTTGTAACCAAGTCTACCGAAGATATATTTATGGTCGTATTCAATGTCTTTCCCGATACAGTAGTCGAAGCGTTTGCCGCAGGTGTTGTTCTGCCCAGGCAGACACCAGCAGTCGCGCCCCCACGCGTGTAAACTATCCAGAACCTTCTTGATGAGTCCGTCATTCGTGAAGACCGCTCCTCCCTGCCCTGCGTTGATGTGATGGGCGGGGAAGAACGAAGTGAAACTCATTGTCCCCTGCGTCCCAACCAACTGCCCGTTGTAGCGGGAGCCAAGTGCATCGGCGCAATCCTCGATTAACCACAGTCCATACTCATTGCAGATGTCTCGGATGGTGTCGATGTCGAACGGGGAGCCGAGGGTGTGGGCAAGGATAATGCCTTTGGTCTTTCCTTCCACTACTGCCTGTTCGATTAGATCTGTGTCGGGCGTCAGGGTCTTGGGGTCTAAGTCCACGAAGACGGGAGTTATTCTGTTTTGGACGAGGGTGGAAACGGTGGTCGGGAAACCAACGGCGGCAGTGATGAACTCATCCCCCGGCTTCACCCGCCTGTCCCCGAACTCCCTCTGTGTGGTCGCTGTGACCGCGAGGAGAGATGCACTTGACCCCGAATTGACAAGGGTACAGAAGCGTATGTTCAAAAATTCTCTAAGTCCTCTGGAAAACTTCTTCGAGTACTCCCCCTCCGTCACCCACCCCGAAAGGACTGCTTCGATGACGTTGTTCACTTCCTCCGCCCCAAGCGTGGAGCCGGAGGCGGGGATGAAGGTTTCGCCGGGGATAAAGGTGGTGTTTAGTCTTTTTTTGCTACTCAACGTAGCGAGAGCTAGTATCTGCTCTTTTAGTTCTTCTCTGCCATCAGTCATCTTCTCCTAGTGTTGTCAGTAGCGCCGCGCGGCAAATGGCGAGAGGTAAAGGACATATACCTGAATATTTCCCGCTACCGTACTTTGTTCCAAAGTCGTCCCATACAAACGAGAACATTACATAAGAACCAGTTGCTTTATTGAAATCGGTACGCGGGGGTTGGTAGTCAAATTGAACTCTCCAAAAATGGGGCATACTTGCGAGTTTTTCAACTACTTCCCACGCGGCGGAAATGTCAACAGATGGATTGAATTTTTTGCAAGCAGGATGATTATTTGTTTCTTCTTGTTCAAACAATCCCCATCCCGTGTCTTCGTAACTTGGCTTACTCAACCAATAGGCTTCTGGGTCAGAAGACCACCCCATCACCTTCTCGGCAACCAAAGCGTCTGTATGTACGCCTTCTTCTAGGTTAAGGATTTCGTCTCTTGTCATTCTTTACTCCGAGGTACTTTTCAAGTCCTTTGTCCAGTGACGGTACAGTAAGTGCCACTGCTTCCAAGTTCTTGCAATCCAGACAGCCGTTCTTGGGGCGGTTCGCCAACTGGTGCATGTCCTCGGTTTTCACGCCCACGATTAACTCATGAGGTTTCTTGCAACCGAGTTTGTAGGCAATGCTTACCGCCCACTCGTACTTACTGACACACTTGTTTCCGGCAACGTGGAAGATTTCGCCACCGTAGCGGTTGGCGAGGTGGACGGAGACTCTGGCGAGGTCGTTAGACCAGACGGGATTCATGGTCTGGTCACTTGGAACACATATCTTTCTATTCTCTTTTACAGCCCGCCGCACCTGATCTACGAAGTTCTTGGGACTGCCTTCTTTCCCGAACACCCCAACGGTACGGATAATCAGGTATTGGAGGTTTTCCTTTTTCAAGATTTCCCGTTCGATCATTTCCTTCTGCCTGCCGTACCTGTTAACGGGAAAGGTTTCGTCGCGCGGCTTGTAGGGGACTTGACTTGTCCCCTCGAACACGTAGGAACTTGAGAAGAAGATGACCTGGGCATCATACAAAGCTGATTCTGAAATCAGTCTGGAAATCCCAAACAGGTTTACTTTGTCGGTAACATCCTTCTCGCACTCGTCCACGTTGGGGTTGGCGCAGGCGATGAAAACTCTTTTGGGTTTGTGTTCGGTAAAGAATTTCTCGACGTTCTCTTTGTTGGTAATGTCAAGCCACTCGTAACAGCGACCTTCGATGAGATTGTCTTTGGCGTTGTGGAACGTCCCTACCGCGTCCGAGAGGTAACGCATGAGGGCGGAGCCAACGAGTCCATTCGCGCCAAAGACGACGGTGTTCACTTCTTCTTCCTCTTACCTAAATGTTGTTGACGATACTTGGCAGGGGGAATATCCGCTTTAGCTGGCAACCAGACGGGGTTGACGATGTGGCGGCAGGATTTATGTGTAGCACCCACAACGCGCTTCTTGTCTCTGTTTTCGATGTAGTGCGAAGAAGGTTTTGGAAACATTGCCTTCAATTCGCTGAGGGGCATTTTGTATTCGTTCATTCCGTTGAACCATCCGCGTGGTGTCCAGTTTCCACCAGAGAAGCACAGCAAACAATTCTTCCCATGTTAGTAGATTGGAACTTTCGATACGCTTCAAAGTTGTATACATTCGCAATACCGCCACAGGTGCATACAAGGGTCGCCCCGTAGTAGAAGTTTTGGCGGTAGACAAAGTGGTTATACGTATCGAGTGTCCGAAATCGGTCATGCTCAGACGGTATCCAGATTTGCTCCTCGCGCTCAATGGTTGCACCGTTGAGGTTAGCGCGCTTGGCTCTGCCGTAGACCTTAATTACTCTGGGAGATGCGCTCATTTGATTACCACCTCCGCATAGATTTCCTTGACCTCGACCATCTCGTCGGTGTCCTTGAGGGGAACGTCCTCGCGCAGGGGCATCTTGTCCGATATGACGATGAAATGCTTCAAGGTGTGGAAATTGGAGAAGTGCTTGAGAGCAGTGACTTCAAACGCTCGTCTAATAGGCTTCTTGGTGTTCATAGTCATAGTTCCTCTTTTCTATTTTCCCGTATGTCTTGAACTGTGAGCAGTGATCGGATGTCTTGCACATGCCTGTCTCGAAGGTCTTAGTCGAACCAAAGGTGTTCTTGTAGACATGCTCGCGCAGGGCGTGACCGCAGACGCAGGACAAGTCCAGCATTTTCTTCTTGTCCTGTTCGTTCTCGATAATTACAAACTTTCCACTTTGTCTTACTTTCATACTAAAAACCGCACTCTCTAAGGATTTTCTCAACCCTTACATCATACGTTTCGTTCCGTATTTTCTTGTAGCCGTTCCGGGCAATTCTCTCAAGTTCTTCTGGATTGTTCTTGAGGTATAAAACTTTCTCAATCCCCTCGTCCATCCCCGTAAAGCCCACGTAGTCCTCGCCCTCCGTCAGGAATAGGTGGGCATCGGGGACACGGTTGGAGACCATTGCCAGCCCGTAGGCGGGGGTTTCAAAAAACCTTGCATTTAAATCATTCAGAGTAGACCAATTCAATCCGATGCGGGCGCGGTTCGCAAGTTCTCTGGCTTCATCGAACACGACCCCCAGTTTGTGTTCCACAGAAACACCGTGTTTTCTCAGTTCACTCACCCACTGAACGCGCTCCTGATAGATGTTTCCGATCAACACGGCGTCGAGGTCTTTATACGGGTCGCCAGTGTATCGGTCTACTCCACTCCCGTCTTCTCTCGTAACCCCCTTGAACACAGCGGGGACATATCTCTCTTGTGGATAATGGACTGTGGGGTCGTAGGCGTAAGGAAGGTAGATGTCTTTGTCCTGCGAGTAGCACTTCTGCATGTTGAAGAACTTATCCGACACCCGCCGCGCGTGGGAGTAATCGAGAACATGGGGGTCAGTCCCCACCGTGACCACGTACCCATCCTGCGGTTTGCTTGCCCAGTTGACGCCCGCGTCGATGGCGACAACCAAATCAGGTTTCCAGTTCCCAATTTCCTTCTCGATTTTTGACTTTATAAATTCATAATTCACTGTCGAAACATTGGGAGGGAATGGCAGAGTAATGGTTGGCTCTGTTGCATATTTTATAGGAAGCGTCATGCCGGAGGGGTTCTGGGCGTCTGTCCACGGAATCCACGCTCCGGTGTAGGAACCTACCGTAACGAGGTCGATGTCGGGGTTTCGGCGCATAGCGCGCTCGAAGTACCTGCTCATACTTAATGGGTACCAGATAGAGAGACAAAGCACTTTGACTCTGTTGGGAGAACGCCTGCGCGCTTCTTCCTCTAGGTCAGCCTGTGCCAACATGAACTGCAACTCTTTCAAGTCGTCAAGGTTCAAGACGTGGGGTTCTTCTTCTTCAAGGGATTGGGGGAGTAGGGATGTCAGCATTTTCTATTTCTTTTTGGAAGGCGAAAAATATTTCCTGTAACTTGAGAAAATCATTCATAATGTCTGCGATGTTTTCCATCGCGTCTTCGTTCAGGTCTTTCAGTTCATCGCTAACCACATCGACCACTACTTTTTGCTCGAACAAAGCAGGGTACATGGTGATGGCGTCGATGTGCTGGCGGGAGATTTTCGAGTGGCGCGCTACAATCTTTACCAGCCTGTCGAGGTGGGTATCGAAGATGGGCTTGAACTCGGAAAACTGGTCTAGGCTTGTTTGTGTTGTTCCGGTTGGAGTATCCATTTTATTTCAGCCATGCCCAAGATTCGTAGTTCAATATTTGTCTAACATATCTATCGTTGACTCTGTAAATCTCGGATAGTTTCCTGCTTCCTACTCCTTCTTTGTGTGATTTCCTCATTTCGATAACCTGAGATTCGGTTAGTTTTGCGTTTGGTTTTTTGCTCCCTCTAGTCTTGTGTCCACCACCACGACCTTTTCTATCCCTGTCCTCGGCATTTTCTTTGGCAGTTCCTAAAAACAAGTGGTCAGGGTTTACACATATTCGATTATCGCAATGATGGCAAACTTGTAGTCCATTCGGGATTTCCCCTCTGTAGAGAGTGTACGATAGTCGATGAACAAGAACTCTTGAATGGTCTGGCATAATCATTCTTGCATAACCAGATAAATCGACGTGTTGCATCCATTCCCAACACCCGTTGTCAGGGTTTTTATAAATAGACTTTAATAATCTTTCTAAGGGAGGTTGCGCTGGCTTGTGACCCATTTTTCCTCAAACTTCTTTTTGTTTGCTCTTGTTATTTTCTCTCGTTCTTCACCGTATTTGATTGTGCCGCCGCCCAAGTGACGTATCTTGGGGCTGTTCAACGGAATGAGGGCGTAGCCTTTCTCGCGGGCGGTTGTCGAGATGTCCACATCTTCCATATCTGAGGGGCAAAAGCGTTCGTCAAATCCGCCGAGGTCTTTCCATGCCGACTTCGTACAGCACAGCAACCACCCCTCCAAGTATCCAAATACCTTGCCGTCGAAAGTGTTCCATCCGGTGTCCTGAGTGTAGAGAACTCCGCCGATCAACGCTTCGGGGTTGAGAGCCAATGTCTCACGAACGACCTTCGCCAAATCTTCCTCGATGCGAACGTCGGAGGAAATCAGGCAGACAATATCCCCTGTGGCTTTGGAGATACCGTAATTGGAGGCTTTCAGGAAGCCGAGGTTTTCGAGGGGGCGCAGTAGCTTGACGTTGAAATTGTTTTCCCACCACGAAATCCCGTCCAGAGTATCCTTGTCATTGGAGCAATCGTCCACGACAATAATTTCGTCAGGCGTACAGTTGTCGCGAATGTCGATAAGCAGTTGGTTTATCAACGGGAAGTGGTTGTAGATGGGAATGACGAAACTAACTTTCATCTTTCATCCTCTTTATCCCCCCTCGGTAGTTGAAACTGGGGAAGCCAAGTTTCTGCGAGAGTCTTATGTCCAAGCCTGCGTTGTGGGGACGCTTGGCGGAAGGAAACACTCTATCTTCACCGTTGACGTTCACAACTACGGAGATTTCCTTTTCCTTGTTCCTGCCCTTTATTGCCTTCTTGTTGTACCCGAACTGCCTTGCAACTTCCACCCAGAAGTCGTAGTACGAAACTACCTCACTTCCGGCTAAGTGTAGTACATCGGGCATGGAGTGAAACTCTTTGCAGTACTTGGAGACAAGGTAAACGAAATCGTCCCGATGGATGAAAGACCTTTTTAGGAACTTAGGAGCGTCTATTGGAACCCCGTGTTTCAAGTCCTCAAGTCTGTCCGAGAGTCTCTCTTTGCTAAAAACAAAGGAGGAGCGAATGACTTTCAGCCTGCTTCTGTTGACGTTGAGAGAGAGGGCGCAAAACTCGGCGGCGGCTTTCTGGGAACCGTAACTGTTGACGGCAGGCGTCATCTTGGAGTCCTCTGCGTGTCTGTTCCAGATCGACTCCCACCACCCGCCGCCCCAGACCTGCGAGGAGGACAGGAGGACGGCGGGTATCGAGTTCTTGGCACAGTTCTCCATGACGTTGTACGTCCCCCTGACGTTGGCTTTCATGGCGACTTCAAAGTTAGACTCGCATTTATCGGGGTCGGAAACGCCTGCCAGATGCAGGACGAGTTCTGGTTTGGCGCACAGGATTTCACGCTCCACCGCTTCGTAATCAGTGACATTGACTTCCAAAGGCTTACAGCCAGCCTTCACGAAAGCCCTGCCTAAGTATCCTTTTGCGCCAGTACAGTAGACGTTCATTTCTTATCCTGTTTTTTTTCTTCAAGGTCAATGACGCGAAAAGTGGCTGACATTCCTATACAAAATGCGGCATTATCTATTTCATTACGAATAATCAAAAGATATATAGCCGCACAAAAAAACAGGAAGGCAATGAATTTGTTCATTCTTCTCGTTTCTTGGGTTAGGCGATTGACCGAACGCCCTTTTTCTTGGCAAGGTAGGCAAACCCGATCAGCACAACAGAAACCTCCACAATAAGTTGCATGACGAGGAGGAGAACAGAGTCCCAGGTGGCGGGGATTTTGTCGAGTTGCGACTGGATGATTTGCACGATGATTCCCGTCAGCCACGTAATCACGGCGACACGATGTTGTCCGAGGTATTCAGCCAGCCAGGGGGCGGCAGTGGTCAGGTAATTGATTGCGAGGGCGACCACAAAGGTAACGGCAAGGGCGATGAGTTGTTGAAGGCGGGGATCGAGTTGAACAAAGGCAGTGGAAACAGTTTGAAGCATGGGTTCTCCTTATGGAAGGTTCTTCTCGGCATAAGCAAGCGTCTTTTCCAGATCGGTGTAGACGACAGCCCAAAACCGAGTTTTTGCGGACTTCGGTTCTTTGTTCTTGTTTTCTTCTGCGGTCTTCATGAGGTTGGAGAGTTCAGCCAAGAAGTTCTTGGTCAAGATAGGTTCCTGATAATCGTTAATGTCTTTCTGTATTTCGTCCATTTTTTCTCCTTAACGCGGTCTGTCCCCAGTCTCGAATATGGAAACATCGAGGACTGAGGCGAGTTTAAATAGTTGCTTGTATGCTCCCCCGTTGCAGTCGCAACCCTTCACTTTGTTTTGTGGTGAATTTAGAATCTTTTCGTAATCATCTTCCCCCACCCATGCAATCCAGACGTTGTGCTGGATGGAAGCCACATACACCGTCCCGTCCACCTGGACAGGGCGAGGAATATTGCTTCCTATTTGCCTGAGCGCGACCTTACCGTCGCGTCTAACTAGTTCGTCATTCAATTGTGTTTCGGCTTCGCAAAGAATTTCAGGGCAGAGTTGCCTTGATTAGCGAACTCTAACACAGGGTTAGAGAAACTGTCAAGACTTTAATGTTGTTGTTATTTTTGGTGGACGACTGCTTTTGCGCGCCTCAGCCCCTCGCACAAGTCGTATGCATTGATCTTGAGTGTTCTTGATGCGAGTTCCAACGAAGTCTTCTCCATGTCGAACTCCCCCTCCAGGTGGAAGGTGAAGAAGCGTTCGTCATCTCTGCGCTCCACGCCTACTACTTTTGCGCCCAGAGCCAGGGCGACGGCGAACTCGTCAAGACTTCGTGTTCTATAGGTAAACACCTTTTGTTCTTCTACTTTCGTGTCCATAGAATTTCCTTTCTATGGTTAATTCTATTCTTTTACCTACACGTAAGCAAAGGTGATTTGTGGTAAAATAGAACAAATGCAGTAAAAATACTCCTGCGGTGAGGAAACACCCAGGAGCGTGACCAAATCTAATAAGGAGATTTGATATGAAAAGTATACCACTTACACAGGGGGGATTTGCTCTCGTTGACGACGAGGATTACGAATACCTAAATCAATGGAAATGGAGTTGCACCAAAGATGGTTATGCTATAAGAGGAACTTCCGTAAAAGGGAAGAAGACTTGCTTATATATGCACAGAGTCATAATGAACGCACCAAAAGGACTACAGGTTGACCACATAGATTCAAACAGGATAAATAATCAAAAGAAAAACCTTAGACTGTGTACTGGAAATCAAAACAGGATGCACCGTGGTTTACGACGAGATAATAAAAGCGGATATATTGGTGTAAAAAAATATAAAAGAAAAAGACAGTGGGCGGCTATTCTGACTTTAATGGGAAAACCTGTGTATATTGAGTACTTTGATTCCCCCGAAGAAGCCGCCCGCGCGCGAGATAAAGAAGCAAAAAAATATAGGGGGGAATTTGCTAAATTAAATTTTCCCGACTAATACACAGTACTTGTTTTCATGTGCGGGCGGGGGTATAGTGAAGGTGGAGGTACGCATGAACATAAATGTCGGAAAGGTCGCCGTACTATGCTTAGTATGGGCGTTCTTCATAGGGATGGTGGGCTTAGGAGTAACAGTCCCCACCCTCCTGCTTATCATAGGAAGCATCCTGTATCTGTTGACCTAAGAGAACAAAACTCCCCGTGAAAACGGGGAGTTTGCTTTAAAGAGGAACACCGAGTCGGCTGAGTATTATTTTTCAAGAATAATTGCCTATCGGTGTTCCAGAACCGCTTACGGACTGCCTGCCGCTCGCGGAATGTATGGGCTTTTCCAGAGAAATGTTTCTTATCCTAACGCTCTATCGTTGAGCTACCCCGCCATGAAATATAGGGGGCGGGGGTGGGACTTAAACCCACAACCTTTAGGCGAAATTGTACTCCTTCTGGAAATTGCCATTGGATGATGCTGACGCTATTGGAGAGACGCTGTTTCTGTCGAAAAGACTGAATCTCACAATAACGCTACTCCCGTTATTTTCCGTTGATATAGGAGAAAATCTTGCCACTTACCTTGTTCTCCTGTGTCTCAACGGTATTAGCGCGCTGTCTCGCCTGCTTTACTGCGCGCTGTAATCGCTCGATACGTTCAATCCGTTTCTTTTTGTCAGAAACAGTCAACATGCCAGAGTAAAGGGTGCGCTCTACTTCGTAGGCAGGGACATCGGTGGAAACAAGTTGAACTTGGGCGGGGTGTTCTTTAGTTGCATCATAGAGAACGATGGTCTTCTGGGTCTTTACGGTTCTAATCTGTTTCCGATTCCCAGATACCCAACAGCCCTTCGTTTCATCCCACGTCCAGTTCTCGCTATCTGGCAGGGTCGGAATGGTTAAGTATACCTTGTGAAGTTCCTCAAGGCGAGACTCAAGATTAAGGAGCGCGGTTGCCGACCATTTCTCAAGGAACACCTCCCCGTCCAGAACGACATCTGAAAACGCGGTAGTGTTGGCAGTCTCCTTTTCGATGGTCGTGTCGATGTATAGACCTGTGTTCTCAAGATACTCAGAGAGCGCAGAATCAACGTTTCCCGGCAGGGGTTTGTACTCGTCCTGAACATTGGGTTGGTCTTCGAGGATTTTTGCGAAGTGAGTTGTGATTCCCAGAAAACTTTCGGGGGTCGAGAAGCGGGACGTGATTTCTTTTGCCGCCTCAGTCGTCCGAGAGAGCAAATCCTTTTCGATTGCAAGAAGTTCAAACAGTTTCCGCGAATGGTTGTTATTCATCTTTTCTCCTTATAACTTGGCTTCGTGGAGAATAATACTATATTGTATATTATTACTGTATTAGAGTCTTATTAGAAAATACAAAACACCGTGTTTTCCATATACGGGTAATTCCTAATGGTAATTTAGCGTTTTCTAATGTTCTATATCTTGCTTTTCCAACCCTACGAATGATATACTGTAATCGGCTTCGCAGGAGTCTATGGACAAACCCATAAAAAAGATAGGCACACTCGCAACCGAAGCCGATAGTGTACCTAACTTTTCCCAAGTCCCCCCAGTGTCGGCGGGGGGCATCTCGCAATTATTATAAATCCATAATATTCTTCGATGATTGCTAAAGCGTTGCTAAGGGTTACAATGCGGGCTTCGCAGGATGCCTCGACAACGCCATACTCATGACACAATCCCGCCACCAAAGTTACAGGTGGCGGGATGTTTTGGTTACTATATTCTGTTTTCAGTTTTGTTAGGAAGTTACAGAGGCTAAGTAGTTTCCGTGATAGATTGCCCCGCCTCCCCACAAGTTCCCGATGTAGTGGAAGGCTTCTGCGGGAACTTTCTCCGGCATCTTGACGGGAATCTTTTCTTCCTTCTTGGTTGCCTTGCGTATCTCGCGCTTGGGGGCGGTCAGGACTTTGGTTGTTTTTCCGACTTTCATTTTAGTACCTCACAAGTCTTTTGATGAACATCTTGATTTCTCTCTGCCAAGCGTTTTCCAGAAGGCTCCTGGCACCTTCCTCTGAAATTGTCTCCCAAACGATTTCCGAGATGAACGCTTTGGAAGCCTTCCAGCCCTTGCGACACAAGTGGACAGTCGCGCCGGGATAGGGTTCCACGATACAGAGGACGTTGCGGGGTTCCTCGACTACGATTTTGGATTCTATGTACGTTCCTTCTTTCCAGTCCCAATCTCCCATAGTCATGTAACGACGTTGTTGTTCACTGGGCTTGAATAGCCACTCCGCAATTTCCTCAATGTTCACGGAGCCATAGATGCCGCAGTCACAACCTTCGTGAGGAGCAATGTGACCAGTGGGTTCAATCGTTGCTCCGTCGAAAGTAACCTTTATGTTGGTTGATTGACAATAAGCCTCCAACTCCATATCTTTCCACTCTGCGCCCCGTTGTGGTGAAAAATATTTCCCGTCGCGGTAGACGAGGACTTTCAGGGCGGGCAGGAAGTATTCTTTGATTCCTGCAGGACTGAGGGCGGTCAGGACTTGGGGATCGAAGGGGGGATAAACGTCATCCATAATTCGATCTATGTGTTTCCTGACTTCCTCGTAATCGCGCGTCTCGGCGTCGTCGGGGAGCCATGGTTCGCCTTGAGGTATCACGTTCGGGAGGGCGTAGAAGGCTTGGTGTACGAAGGAGGGAGGGGGCGGTGGCGGAAGATTCATCGCCGCCTTTAGTATTTCATATACGTCCGCTTCTTCGGATAGAGTTTTCTTTTTCTTTGGCTTCGTCATTTTGGTTTCCTTTCGATTTTTATTCTTATACTATACTTTTGTTAATTTTGGGTTAGGAAGTTGGAACTAAAAACAAGCAGTCCCCATTTCTGAGGACTGCTCATTGTGTTTACTGAAAGAAACAGATTGTTTCTATCCGTAAATCGTAGGACACGTAACGATCACTCTGCCCGCGAACTGGGAATTGTATACTCCCTGAGTACACATAGCCTTCACCACCAAAGCTGTTTTTGCCCATTCCATGAAGCTGATCGCAGTACAACCAGGAGCCAGGTCTTTGAACGCCAAAGGAATCTGTGTCGTTTTGTAGACAAGTGGTTCCCCGTTGTGTACCATACGGAGCGCGTACAGCTTGGAGCCGAAGTTAGCGGCGATGCTTGAACCCGACCGCGTGAAGTTCGCGTCCGAGTGAACACGGATGGTTCCAATTCCCGTTCGGATTTCCGATGAGAAGTTGTAGCCGGGGGTCAGACGTTCACCACTTGAGTAGTTGATAATCTGTGTCCCTGCGCCCCACAACTGGAAATAGGAACTCATCATTTCCTGAACAGCCTGCGGGTGACCGAAGATGTCGGTGGGTTTCGCGCAGGACTCGCTCAAGAACTGGTCAAACTCACTTGCGGCAAAGGAGCCGGAGGCGGCTATTTTTGCCGATGAGCGGACGTGCGCGCCGTTGGCAGAAGTCACCAGAGTCTCGATGCCGTCGAACTCCAAAGCGTTGTTCGAGGAGTTACCAACCGCCAAAAGGCGATCCCACTGATTCAAAACGAGGGATGCCATCAGGCGCATTTCCTTCGCCTTCACATCAGCGACGTGTTGACGTTGGAAGGTTCCAATATCGGAAGCACCGGGCAAGCCCGCGCCAGCGGCGGAGCCACCAACCAGAGTGTTGATGCCGTTCCAGCCAGCGGCGGCGACAGCCGCAGAGTGCATGATGTCGGAGATGCCGAGGGATTTCTTTGCACCGATGTTTTTCAGATCAACGGTCTTATTCGACCCGTCGTGGGTGTATTCCTCAGGGCATACATAGTCAGCGAACGCAACGTAGGAAGAACCGGATGTGAAAGCAAGAGACGTTAACTCGCGCCAAGTTTCCTGTTTCAGTCCAGTCGGGCGTTCGGGAAGGTCGCGCCACAAAGTTGTTTCTTCGCACATGGCGATGATCTCTGTGGTATCGAGGGGGGTGGGGTATTGAGCCGCAAAATCGGCAGGCAGAGCCGCGTTAGAGATAACGGGGTCTGTCGCGCGCGTGACTACAGGATTCTGCGCGGCATCTTCACCCACATTCAAAATGGGTTCGTCCATCATAACCTCCAAAAGGGGTTATGCGACGCCAAAAGGCTTAACCGCAAATATTATTGAAGACCGACGGACTGTTGGGCAATCAGGTCGAATTGAGAGACTGACTTTTTAGCCAATTTATCAACTGCCGCCTTCTGCACAAGGGTCGGTGTCAGGCTTCGTTGAACTGTCTGTATTTCTTCTTTTTTAGTGGGGACTGTCAAACTCTTGGCTCTTAACTCGCCTTGCAACGTTTCTATTTGGGACTGTATCGGGGCGACAGTCTGTCCTAGAATCTGCGGGAGCATTTCGTTGAGAAGCGAACGAAGCGTAGTTTCCAAAGATTTTTGTGCCTCCGCCTCAGGCGAAGGTTTCGGGGTGAACTCAGTCTTGATGACTTCACCGATCTGGTCGAAGTCTGGCTGAATTGCGGCAAGTGCCGCCTCGCCCACCAAACCCTGCGACTTGATGGCTTCAATCTTCGACTTCAAAACGGCGAAGGATTTCTCGACAGGGGTGGGTTCTGTTTGAACAAAACCAGAAGTTGAAATCGTAGTTGTGCCTACGGGAATATTTGCGGTAGTCGTAACGACGGTCACGGTATCTTGAGGATTAGAAACCACCGTGTTTTCTGCGACGGATTCTTCCTGCATTTCCTCTTTGCCGTCCTTCTTTTTCTTCTTTTTGTCTTCCGCCTGCTCGTCATCAGGGTTATCGGACTTGATGACAAGGACGTCCTCAGCCTGAGATTTCAGGTCGAGTCCCTTGACGACTTCCTCATCCTCGATAATAGATTCTGCGTCTTCACGTTTTGTAGTCATGGATTTTTCAACCTCTACATCAGTTCTCGGATTGGCGGGTACTCTCGTCAAGGCGAGGTGGACAAGGTGTCCTTTCTTATAAATTTTATCCCCTACGCCCTCTTTGCACAAAGGGCATTTGTCGCCCAAAGCCTTGCGGACGAAGGTGTACTTGTCGCCGTGAGAGTGGGAGAGGTCAAGGAAGCCAATCGAGACCCTGACCTTATCGTCCCGCTTCTCAACCAAATCCTTCTGCAAACTCTTGAAAACAGCGCGCCCCAGAGGGGTGTCGTACAGGACGGCGGTAGCCTTGAGGACTTTTCCATCCCGGTAGATAGATTTCACAACGCCCGGAACGTTCACTCCGTCCTTACCAGACTTGTAGTGAGCGATGGAGACGTAGGGCATCCCCCCGTCCCAGGTTTCCTCGGCAATCACAGACTTGAAGGCTTCGGGGATTTCGTCCTCGTCCCGAATGTGGGCGAGGAAGTCGTCAAAGAGTTCAGTGGACATTGACTCGTCATAGGCATCTTTTCCGGTGTCGGAAGAGGTCATACGCAAGCGCATTTCCCCGTCTTTGATGTTCGCCTTGACCACGTACATCGAAAGTTCAGAGACGCCTTCGTGGACGTTGGCATACAAAGCACGTAGGTACTTTGTCGCTTCCCCCTTATCGTCATAGCATTTCAACACTTCCCCGCCTTGCTTTGCGACACAGGTTTTGTCGCCTTGAGTTCTCAATTCGTATGGCATATCAGATTATTACAGGAGGCTGAAACTTCTCTCGAACTCCTATCATGAATAAATGGACTAGGTAACTTGTGACCATTCCGGTTGCGACCTGCGTGACTGGGTTCCCTATCCCAAAGAGGTCAATCTTGAGAATTAGGGCAAGAAAACCATAAACCCAAACACCAGAACAGATGTCACAACGATGTAATTTTTCCAACCAGAACGGCAACTTCATAAAGGGCGGCTCTGGAAATTGCATCCAGAGATAGATCAGGATTCTGCCCGTCGCCGCAAACAGGAGCCATGTGGCGAAATCAGGCATCTGCTTTCTTGGACTTCGCAGGAGCGTCTTCTGTGTACTTCTTGAACACGTACAGGTTCGTGATGTGAGTCATTTCCTTGTTCTCGCCAAAATTAGTTTTGAGGGGAACAATTTCCACTTCATCGAAACCCTGTGCGAACTCGGTCACGGTGTCGCTTGCTTCCTTGAGGCTGATGCCTCCCGCAAGAAGGGCTGGCTGGCTGAGGGCGATGGTCGCAATGTACTGACGGACTTCTTTAATTGTTTTCATCTAGGTTTTCCTTTCGTATATATTAATGCTAATACAGGTATAAAACCTGTCAAATCACAAAATCAGGATTTCCTCGTCCTCCCGCCGCCGTTTGCGCTTGGTGGGGTCAATTCGGGTGTGGACGTTGATAATCGTCCCGCCCCCCTTGTGGTTACCTGTTGGCGTGGGAGTTGGCGGGGTAACAGAAGGAATACCTACTGGAACCCCTGTGAAGTCCAGAAGCCCAACGAAGCCAACCGAGGCAGAGGTGGATTGAGGGATACCGACATCGTATCCAACGAAGTCCGAGAGGTGAGAACCAACTGGCATCTAATTCGTGTCAATCTCGTTTATGGGGTCTGCTCCTGGCGAACCTGTCAGGGCTTGTGTGCCAAGAGGAGTTGCGTCGTCTTCCTCGTAAACCGTAAGGGTAGTTCCTGCAATCCGCCAGCGGTTGACGAGTTTGGCAACTGCACCGAGAAGTGAACGGAAGGAAACCGCGTCTCCGTCCGAGGATGCTTTTGCGTTAGCGAATGTCCGCCTGAGAACATGGTCGGCAATCTTGTTTGCCAGAGCCGCGCCAATTGTCAGGACTTCCCCGACAGAACCCGTCAGGTTTCCTACAAAGGTTCCTGAGATATTTCCAATGAGGTCAAAGTTCTGCGGCGTAGCAAGATAGTAGCCAGTCTTGTCCTGATTGGAACCAATAATCACTGTTCCGGTTGGCATCCTGCTTGCGAGGATGTAGCCCGCCTGACCGGGGGTATACGAGGCTGGTAACAAAGTTAGCCAGGGGTCGCTTCCTCCCCCTCCACTACTGCCTGTGATTTCATACAACTTCTCGCCCGTAGAGCCGACAAGCAGATGGTTCGCCAGTGTTTCGTCCCACACCTGATCGGCAATGGCAAAGATAAATGAACCCGTTAATATTCCGACGGGTTGAACAACGGAGTTTACTGAACCATTGACGTTTCCAAATACCGAACCCGTCACGTTGCCTGCGGTAACTGGATTTTGGACATTTAGAACCATCGAAAGTGTTCCGGTTATGTTTCCAATCATATCGAACGTCTGAGGAGAACCAAGATAGAATCCGGTCTTATCTCCCACCAGGACGGTTCCCGTCGGCATACGAGAAAACAGCGTGTGTCCGGCAGAACCGGGAGTCAAGTGACCGGACAAGAGTTCATCCCAAACCTTATCCGCAAGCGCGTCGAGGAATGTACCAGTCGAAATTCCCACGGGTTGAACGACAGAATTTACAGAGCCATTCACATTACCCAGGACTGAACCAGTGACGTTTCCAGCGGTTACAGGATTTATAACGTTCAAGACATTGGTAAGCGTCCCTGAGATATTGCCAATCAAATTGAAGGATTGCGGCGAGGAAAGCGAGAAACCAGTCTTGTCGCTGACATCCACCTTCGTTCCGGTGACGTTGAGTTTGCTTCCGGCTATCGTTGGAGAAACGGGGTCTTCGTAAACCACAGACCAAGTAAATGTTACCGCCGTTCCAAGAGGTTGCTTTAGGGAGAAACGGCAACCGTTCGTTTCTGCCAAATCGTTGAAAATAATTTCGCTCTCGTAAATCTGTTTATCTACTGGTTGTAAGCCCTGAATGGGAGTTACGTCTATCACGCGCGCCGTTCCCCCGCTCGCGACCATCTTATAGCGACGGACTTCCGTATACGTCCCTGTGGTCATGTTGGATGTATCCAAATACATTCTGAACTGCCCTGCGATGTTTGGAGAGGAGACGAATACCTCTGAGGCTGTTCCTGTCTGGATGCCGCTGGCAAAAGTCTGGATGGTCATAATACCTCAAATATCTCCGCACCGATCAAGGGGATGTAACTTGCAGTTGGAGTAGCAAAAGTAACCTGAGACGGCAACGGATAGGCAGACGCTTGCTTCACTACACCGAGGGCTTGCTGAAATCTTACAGAGGTGTTCGTTCTAAACAGTTGCCCACTGGTATTGTCCATAGAGACACCCAGATAGTAAGTTCCGGCACCGATTATCAGGTCTGTTATGTCGTAGTACTGAGGAACGGATGTCCCTGAGTGCGTGACGTTGGTATTCGATGTAAGTTTGTAGCCATCCTCAGAGAAAATCCCCACGTCGATATTCCCCGAAGCGGTTCCGCCGTTAGCAGAATAAAGTCTTTTGATAAGTACAGGCTGTGGAACATATACGGGAACAAAGATGCCGTCATTGGAGGCGGGAAATGCGCCCTGAGAGGGCGTCGAACCACCTCCCAACGCTCCAAAGGCGATGCCGAAATCTCCTCCGAGACTGGTAATGCAGGGCGCATACTTCCAAATTCTGTTTGGCATCAGACTACCAGTCTCCTCGTCACTCCGACCCAGGGGATGCGAACGACTCCACTGACTGCCTGGAACGTAACGACGGAGGGTAACGGAAAGGCGTTGGTGAGTTCCATGATTCCAAGTACGCGCGCGGTATTGACAACAAACCCACTAAAGTTCTCAACCGTCCCAACGGTATTGTCCATCGACATTGCCAAAAAGTATTCACCCGGATTTATGGTCGTTGGTGTGATGGTAAGTGGCTGTGTGCCTGTGGCGTTCGACTGCGGGGTTGACCCTGCGGAAAAGAGTAGTTTCCCGCCCCTGTCGTAGACACCTGTGTCTACATTCCCAGACGGAACACCACTCATAATCATCATCTTTACAGCAGGGAACGGGGCATAAACCGAAAAGGGAATGAAGTAGGCTTTATTCGCAGTCGCTAAAGCAGACAGGGAACTCGTAAGCCCCATTGCGTTGAGTTCTGCCCCAATAGACTGAGGAGAGGCAACGGATATAACGATTGGGTCGATGTTCTGGACGGCGGGAAAGACGGGCATCCTAGCCTCCGTACACACAGACAAGGAGCATCAGCCCCATGCCTAAAAGAAACCCGATGACTAACCCGATGAAGTAGGGAGTGAACCAGTGTTTCATTTATCGCCCTCATACTTTATATCCGTGACTGTGTGGTCGATGTTTTGATTAATGTCTCTAACCACGCGCTGAACTTCCTGCGTCGGTTTGGGAATGTTCACTTCGGCGGGTTGGACAGTAATGTCATTCTTCACTTCCACCGGAGTTGGGTTTACGTTCACACTCACTTGGGGGGCAGGTTGAGTAGGTACGCTGACGTTTACGACAGGTGAGTCAACTGTCACTTTCGTCTCACGCTCTGGGATACTGACGTTTACGACAGGGGCTTCCTGCGGTTCGACATTGACGTTTACGACAGGGGCAGGCTGTTCAGGGAAATTTACCGTCACATCAGGGGGGTAAACACTGACAGGTTGAGGACTGACGCTCACTGACCTCTCAGGGACGGAGACGTTAATCGGGGGCATCGTGATTTGAGGAGCCTCGACTGTGATGGAGTTTTGGGGCTTTTGAATGGCAGTCCTGAAACGGATGGTCTCAGGAAGTTCCAAATGGTTATTCTTCACTTCCTCGAAAATCTCCGCCAATTCCATTCCTACGAAAGTAGAGACGTAGTTGGACAAAGATTTCTCAATCTTCCCCTGCACGTTCTCCACCACATCCCCCGCGAACAGGGACTCGGAGTTTACCAACGTGTAGACGATGGCTTTGCCAAGGAAGGCGGGGAACTCCTGTTCGCATTTCTCTTTCAAGGTCTCTACGTGTTTCTCGATGTCTACAGCGTGTAATCCTTCGGAAACAAGCAATTCTTCGAGTTCACTTCCCAACCCGTCCAACTGGAATTGCCCGACGCTCCGCACCATGAGAGTCAGGGCGTCACTCAGTCCCAGTTGGTCGTCCTCAGAAAACACCGTGTTTAGTATGAGGGACTTCATCGGCTCGTAGTCATCCTCCCCGGCGTCAAAGATGGACTCGCGAATGTTGGGGGCAAGGACAGAGACCACGCGCTCCACCGCGAGCTTCAAGTCAGTGGGCTGGTAGGTGAAGGACTTCTTCACTTCCCCGTCCCCACCGAGGGAAGGAGGCTGAGGGGAGCCAACGCTTCCGGGTCTCTCCGGCGGTTTCTTTCCGAATGGTTGTGCCTGAACTACTGGTTTCTTGGCTTCGGCAGGAGGTTTCTCAGGCATGGAAATCGTAAAGAGACCGTCTTGGATGGCTTGGAGTCTTGCTTCCTCAGGTGAAATTGCCTCCATCTCGCGGTACTGGTTCATGGCAGTTGCATTAGCAAGCCGCGCTCGTCCGAGCATGGAGAGTCTTTCTCCATCCGTGTCAATGAAATCGAATTGAAGGTTGGGGGGCAGGAAACTTTCGATGAAGTATTTGACCTTCGCTTTGACCCTTGCCTTGCCAGTCCGGTTCGTCTTCTGTTCTCCCCGGATGGAGCCAGCCAGCGTTTCCCCGGACGAGGAGGCGGATGCTACTCCGATGTCTCCTAAGTTCATTCCGTACCCCGCGCACACTAAACTTGCGTACTTGAGGGTGATGCGGTCATACATGATGTCGTTGGGGGCTTTGCCAAGAGAGATAAATTCGACTTTACCAGTGTGTTCCGCGAGGACTGGAATCTTGAAGGCGTCGGCAGAACCAACACCAGTCACGGCAGAACGGAAACTCTTGATCCATGTATTCGCGTCCTCCCAAGTAATGTCGCCCAAGTCAAAGACTCCGGCAGGTGGGATGTCTAAGAGCAGGTTGGCGTAGTAGGTATCGCCTCGAATGAGCATTTCCATTGCAAGGAATATTCGTTCAGGAGGAGCAACGCCCCACCCCTTGCGCTCGATTTCCGGGCGGGGGTTCATATACATTCTGGCGATGGCGTGTTTTGGAAAAACGGCTTGCAGACCGTTGTAGTATTGAAGAACGGGGAAGTCTTTGTTATTGGTTGGATAGCACGTTCCCCCGTCCATCGGTTCGAGCCACATCACGCGCCCGTCGGGAGAGTCGCCTTTTCTGCCGACTTCCCAAGCGGAACCAAAGGGAAGGTCGAGTAAATCTTCGATTGACCATTCCAAAAATCCAACCCAGTCCAAACCAGACTCTCCACCGCGCCGCAGGAGTTTTTCGTACCAATCAATAGTGCCTTTCAGTTCGTCGCGCTGGTCGGACTTGCGGGGAGTGATTTTCCAATCCAGATCGGAGATGTTGGATGTCATCGTCTCTTTGCAGGTCACGGCAATCGGCTGACGCCTCACCCAGTATCGCCACTGGTCAGGAGTAAGTGTCGAGGGTTGTGACCATGTAGGGATAATCCTCGCGAAGTAGGCTTCCGAGATGGGAATACTCCGCTGACCCGACTCTTTGGAGGGGACAGGGAGGTTTGCGACATTTGCGATTTCAGCCATACTTCTCCTAAAATTCTTGACGCACTCAAAAAAATTTGTTAGTTACTTCCGCCAACGACTTTGTTGTCGTTTTTCGGCAATCCGTACAATTGATAGTCGGCTACTGTTTTGCCGTTTTCATTCATCACGAATATCTTGCCTTCCGTGAAGGTTTCAGCAGGTTCGTCCCTGTACCAAACAAACAAGGACGCATCCCTATCTGTGTCCATACTTGGAGGGTTGAAAGCGACGGTTCTGACCTCAGACTTCACGAACTCACTACCATCTTTTGAAATTAATTTTATTGTCAACATTTTTATACACTCCTATTGCTTCTGCTTCTTGAGTGCGTCAAGACTAAATCATTACGAAGGGCATCTTAGCCCAACGCTTCGCGGGGTTCAAAACGAACATTCCAGACGTGACCGACGTGACTTTATCATCATGTGTAATTTGCGTGAACCCGTCCACTTGGGCAAGGAACCCATCGTTCCATGAACTTTTGTAGAGCCACATGCGTCCCTCTGCCGCCGTCCCGAACCAGTGAGTGTTCGCCGCCAGCACTCTATCTCCAACTTTCCTCACATCGACCTCTGATACTTTGTGAGCGTGAAGTTCGGGGTTGCGCTCGTCCTTGAAAGCCGCCGAGACTGCCGCCACCTGATTCTTGCCTGCCCCGCCGGGGTCTTGGTCAACGAAGACTTCGACGTAAGGAGAGTCGTGGACGGCAGTGTTCTTGATGACGGTCAGCAGTTTCTCCCACTCCCAGAACCCTGAGATTTGATGCTCAAGGAGGAAGTGCGGCATCTTCTCCTGTCCCTGAGCAATCAGGTTTCCGTAGAGGGCAAACCAGTCGGGGTTGTCGGCGGGAATGAACTTGATGAGAAGCGAACCAACCGACTCATCCGGGTCATCCTTCGCGGTCTTCTTTTCAGAAGCGGCAGTGTCCCACGAACGGATTTTCTTGATGATGTTCCGAGGCAACGAGGTGACGATGCGGTTATCGAACCACTTCCTGTCACCGATCTTGCCGCCCTCATTGGCGAACTCACCGTCCACTTCCTGAGCGCGGAGGTATCCTGACGGATAGGCGGTCAGGATGGAAGCGTAGAAGGTCGGGTCGAGATGACTCTTGTTGTCTTCAATCGTTCCGTGAAACGCTTCTACTAAAATTGTACCTTTTGCCGAACTTTCTTCAAACGCGGCTTTCGCCTCCTCAGGGATGTCCATCTTGACGAAGAACTTATACATCCAGTGTTCGATAGGCTTTGGAGTAGCCGTCGCCCACGACTGGGGGTTGTTGCCGACACGGACGGACGCACAGGCAATTCGCCAGCCCAAGCCCGTCGGGTCACGCCCCGCTTCGTCGTACCACAGGAAATTCACCGATGCACCGCGCGCGGAGTCGGGGTTCTTCAAGCCCTTGCAGTAGAGTTTGGCTCCGTTGTTGAAGGCGATGACGAAGGGCTGGTGAGGCTCCCATGAGTCTCGCCCTCTGTACTTGTGGGCAACGATGACCTGATTCCAGGGAATCCAAAGTTTGAGTTCCTGCCAGGTGGAATATTTAAAGTTTTCAAAATCTGGGTTGATTACTACACCGCTTTCCCCCTGCTGGATTTTCCTGAGTGCCTTCTGCGCGCCTGCACCCGTTTTTCCGCTTCCTCTGGAACCGTAGAAAAGAGCGTAACGGGCAGTTGAGTCGATGAAGCCTTTCTGGGGTTCGGAGGGTTCGTAGTGCTTCCCGTCCTTGCGGACGAAGTACCCGTTCTTGTCTACCGGAAACTGGATGTCCTTCTTTTCCTCCGCCAGTTTGCGGATGTCCTCGGGTAAACTTATGTTTCTTGCTTTTAGTTCGTTGATAGCGAGTAAAAGTTTTTGTTGCTCTATCTCGCTTAGAGGCTTACGTGTTACTAGGTTGGGCAATTACTCTTTCGATACAGGATAAGTCCAAAATTCGATTTGAATAAAACTTTGCGACAAATTCACAGAGTCGGGTGCTTTTCCAGAACAAGCCCAAAACGTCGAAACGTAAAATCCTCTGTATCCGTGAAAACCGAGAATATCCATAATCTTTACTTCATCTTCTTCGTGGTTTTCAAAATAGCACCGAACTGTAGGAAACTTGAAAGCATGACCTTCTCCACCCTCGCAAGACGTAAAGGTCTCTATTCCGTTTTCTCTCAATAGTTTCACTACGTCCACTATTCCTTTATCCATCTCTTTGTAAATATCTTCCATTTTTACTCTCTTATTCTTGTACCGAATTTAGAGCGATGTCCAACATGCCAAAATTTACAATGAGGACAAAGATATGTGTTCATGTCGAATATGTTTGAATTAGGGTCATGAGACCAGATAACCATCATTGCCTTTTTTGCATCTTTCTCATTCTTGAATTTTGTTTTTCCGCTCTTGGTGCATTTCTTCATTTTTCATTCTTCCTTCGTCTCCGCGTCCACAACATCCTCTGTGGCGGAACTGCGCTCCATGAGTTCCCGAATGGTCTCCATAAGGTTCTCGGAGGACGAGTTCTTGACGGCAGTAATAAACTCCTTCGCCCCCCTCGTCTTGCGTTCTTCCTCCTGCGCCCACTTGATTGCCTGCACCGCAGACGCGCTTGAGTCGAAACCATGTTCCCTGATGTGATCTAGGGCTTTGAGGGCGACTTCGCGGGCGGCGTCGGCGTGGATGTCCCACATCTCGACGGTTTTATCTACCAGTTTGATTTCCATCTTTGCGGAGGCTTTGGCAAGCAGAGCATCCCCCCTGTCGTGCCATGCGTATTCACCAGACCAGTCCCTAAGTTGGTCGTAGGAGGGGATTCTGCCGTGTTCATCCTTGACCCCCTTTTCGGTCAAGTGTTCCAGTAGTTTGTTAATCGAAGGTCTTCCAGCCGAGTACCATACGTTAAAAAGGTTTTCGATGTACCTTTCCGAATAGGCGGTAAATTGCGACATTATAACGAGACTTCGATGAACCTCTTTATTCTTTCGATTTCAAGTTCGATGCCCTTGTCGGCATCCGTGTATTCTTTGAAGAACTGCGTTTCCCCGACCCTGTAGACAAATTGAATCCCATCTCCGATGAAATTGTATTCATCGAGAGGAGTACCGAATTTCCTTGCGAGTTTGGTGAGGGTGGGGATTTTGTCTAAGTTATTCATCTGGAAACACCGTGTTTTCTTTTGGTTCTCGGAATTCTTTCGGAAGCATTTCTTCTAACCAATGGACAACCTTGTCCACTCCTTCGTCTGCTTCTGGAAAGGACATTGGAACGTCATTCTCCACAACAAAGGTGAATTGAACTCCTCCGTCCTTAAAATCAATGGACTTGAGAGGCATACCGACTCTGCGCGCCAACCTGCTAATCTTACGCAGGTTTTTCATGTAATTCATTATACAATCACCTTTCCGATTCTTCCAATGTCTTTTACGTTCACGGTGACCGGGATGGTCTCGCGCCCGTTCGCTTCCGGGTAAACCCTATCGGGGATGAAATAATAACCTGAGACCTGTTCACTTTCGATCTTGTCCACAATTAGGAACATTTGGAATAGAGGGTGGTTCTGTCTCACAATTTGAACCACGTCTCCGCAGTTTATCCGGTAGTCGTAAGGCAGACCGTACTTGGCGCAGAAGCGTTCCATGTTTCCTCTGCCGGAGACGTTGGGGCTTGAGGCTTGTTTTCTGACTTCTAAGAGAAAAGATTTGAAGTCTGGTTGTTCTTCGTCGGGGAATTTCTCGTAGAACCACTCTTTCCACATGGAATAGGCTTCTTCGGGGTTCTCAAAAGCCCACCGCCACATCGCGTTCCGCATCCCCATCTGGGAGGCTTGCCCGTAGAGTTCCTTTGCGAAGGCTTTTAGGCGGTTATTGGAGCCAGCCTTCCCCCACCCTGTCCACGCTTCAAATAAGACCTTGCCGTCGTATATTTTTTTTCGTCCCATATCTATCCTTCGATTACATCTTCGTCATCGAGTGGAGTTCCGGCAGTCAGGAGATTGCCTTCCAGTCTTGGTTTTACCAATGCTCCAACAGTGGTTGTGTGTCCGTCAATTACCCACTCGAAATGTGAGAGGAAAACGTCCTCGAATGAGAATAAACCGTATTCAACTGCCTCGAACTGGGATTTCAACCAGTAATGCAAGGCGCGATAAGTTGCCTTTGTGTTCTGCTCCTGCTTGTCCGCAGAAGTCTTGCCGTAGACCATCTTCCCGCGCGCGTAGCGAACGACACGCTTTCGGGTGGATTCTACGGGCTTAGGGACAGTCATCGTGACACTCACCGTCCGAAGTTGCTTGTTCACTTCTTTGGCAAAGCGAACATTGATTTGGTGGGTATTGAAATCTTCGTAAAACTGCACTCCCCGCGCGCCGAAATCTATCAGGAGTTTTCGGATTGCTTCTTGGGAGCGGGCGACGGGGACTTGAGTTGTCTTGTAGGCGTTAGTCATTTTTCCTCTTTTTTCTTATTGTTTTTCATCCTAACACGAATATACGAATGAAACAAGTAAAAATTGATTAGAGATTAATTAGAGTTGCCAAATTAAGTGCCAGATTAATTGACAAAACACCGTGTTTATGTATAATACGTACAAACACACGCACACAATAAATAGGAGTAAAATGGACATGGATAAACCGCTTTCACAAATGGAATCAAAGTTAGTATCGGACTGGCTGAGACGGGAGAAAAAGTTTCCCGTAAGCAACGCGTCAATGTTTTGGCGGAAACGACCCTCTCTTGCCGCAGAGTGGCTTCGGACAGGCTTCAAAGTTCCTGTAACTGCCGAAGACATTATCAAGGCGGCAGGTCGGGAAGAAGCGGCAGGAGAAGGATTATGAAAATTCTCCTGATTATCGGTCTGGTTATGGGTGCAATTGCACACGTAATCAATATTTACACAACCCTAAAAAATGCAAACGAAAGGAAGGATGACCATGAATCGTAATCTTCAACGGGGCGGACAGCCCAAAATGACAGCCAAGAAAATGATTGGAAATATCGTTGAAGTCGCTCTTGCGGCGGCTGTTCTCACGTACCTCGGATATAATTCCTTGCACACGTTCACGTTCACCGCGCCAAAGGGTCAGGAGTTCCTTGCCTACCTGGGCTTCGGACTCACTGGCGGCGGGCTTGTTGCTTATTTGTTCATTTTCCTGTGGCGCGCCGACACCATGATTAAGCGAGTGACATCCTTCCTGATGATGCTCGTCTGCGGTATCGGAGAAGTCGGAACTGCTGTGTTCGGGATGTACCTGGACACATGGGACAGGGCGGGATTCCAACTTACGCAACAAGATTATCGGACAGTTCTTTTCTTCATCGGCGGTCTCGCTCTCCTTCACTTCCTCGCTTTTATCGCCCTGAAAGCAGGAGACCAAATCCGCGACCTGTTCAGGGATGACGATGGCGATGGAGTCATTAACGCAATTGACCCCGACTACGCTCCTCGCCAAAATCCCCAGTCACAACCTCGCCAACTTCCAACGCCTCAACCTGTAAGTCAACAGCCCGTCCCTCAGCACTCTCTCGATGAGTTCCTGCAAGTCAGTGGACTGACGAAGGAACAGGCAAAGGCGCGATTCCACGATCAGGACTCTTTCTCCCAGTTCGCCAGCGGGAAGTTTTCCTACATCTCCAATGGTAATATGAGACGCATGTACGGAGAACTGATGGGCGCGAACGGGGCAAACCCTCGGGTGGGGCAACGCCACTAGCGGAAGTTGCCCCTGTTATTACTGAATCTGTAGCAGTATCGGTTTTAGAAGAACTAGATTCGATACTGGAAACCGATACCGCTACAGACATTTCAGAAGGCAGACGTATATCGTTCTTTGAAGGAAAGCGCAAAGGTAAAGATGGAACCTATCGAAAAACAGGACACCACTACTGGCAATGGGACTACAAAGACCCCGATACTGGAAAGCGAAAGCGACCATACGGAGGAACAA